>NPIE01001561.1_pt2 | contig 88902 bp, 80 predicted proteins | sample 8637661 | NCBI WGS metagenome assembly NPIE01 (sample SAMN07420842, study PRJNA396082) | bioreactor metagenome | isolation source: sample BA12 brine-fed electro-methanogenic bioreactor BA | place: Japan: Kochi | collected 2016-12-09
TTGCTCTATCCAGCTGAGCTACGGAGCCAAGAGGCAATTTTATATCGTATGCCCAAAAGATTGGCAAGGCCTTTCTTATGGCCTTAATACCGCAGCAGGCTGTAAACTTTCCCTTCAGGCAACCGATCACGCCCTTTGAGAAAATCCAATTCGGCCAAAAAAGCACATTCGACGACCTCGGCGCCGAGTTGTTCAACCAGAGCCACAACCGTCGAAACAGTCCCGCCGGTAGCCAGTAAATCATCTGCGACAATGACCCTGTCTCCCTTATGAAAGGCATCTTCATGAATCTCGAGGGTATCGGTTCCATACTCGAGTTCATAGCTCTTGCAAACGGTCTTATAAGGCAATTTGCCGGGCTTTCTCACCAAAGTGATACCGCACCCCAATTTATAGGCCAACGCGGCCCCTAAAATAAAGCCCCGCGCTTCAACACCGACAACCTGATCGATATTTTTATCAATGTAACGGTGCGCTATCAGGTCTACCATGCGATGGAAACTTTTAGCATCTGCCAGAAGAGTGGTTATATCCTTAAAAACAATTCCCTTTTTAGGGAAATCGGGGATATCCCGAATAGCATTTTTCAAATCATCCACAATCAGTTTCCCCTCTGCAAAAAACAGATAACATCTATCAATAACAAGTAAAAAATATACCAATCAAAATTACTGTCTGCCTGCCAGGTCCTGCTCCATGAAGGCCCTGCTGTGCGCTTCCTTTTCTTCCATGATCTTGCGCAACTTGTCAAGGCTTTTGGCCTCTATCTGCCGAATCCTTTCGCGAGTTACCCCAAATTTCTGGCCGATAGTATCCAAAGTCTGCGGCTCCCTATCTTCAAGTCCAAAGCGAAGCACGAGAATCTCTCGTTCATTATCTGCCAAAGACTCAAGCCATTCCTGGATATGAGCAAATTTGTCTAAATCTTCAAGGAACACAGAGGGATCATCAGCGTTCGTATCTTCAATGGTGTCTATGAGGCTGTAATCACGGTTCTCCCCCATAGGATGTTCGATGGAATAGGTCTTTTTTACAAGAACCATAAGACGTCGTATATAAGCAGGCTCTACGCCCATGGCTTCGGCAATTTCTTCTACCTGGGGTTCACGGTTAAATCGATGGACTAATTCGCGGCTGATTTTGATAAATTTATTTATATCGTCGGATACGTGAACCGGCAGTCGAATCGTACGGCTTTGGTTGACCAGTGCCCGTTCAATGGACTGCCGAATCCACCAGGTGGCATAGGTGGAAAAACGACATTCCTTGCTCAACTTGAAGCGTTCGACCGCCTTAATCAGCCCCATATTCCCTTCTTCGATCAAGTCAAGAAAGGGCAACCCACGATTCATATAGCGTTTGGCAATTTTCACCACCAGGCGCAGGTTCGACTCGATCATATGATCGCGGGCGGCCATATCTCCGGAAGCAATGCGTCGAGCCAGGGCCCGTTCTTCCTCTGCCGTCAAAAGTTTGGTTTTTTGAATTTCTTTCAGGTAGAGCTTTATCGCATCATCGCCAGAAGAAGTGTCTTCATCTTCAATTTTACGCCTTCTCTTCTTACTGGACAATTCTTCGTTCTCGGTTACCTCTGCATCATCAGGACTGCTGTTGTCGGTTATTTCGTCTTCGTTGAAATCAGAATGATGGTCCGTCATAACTGCACACACCTCCAACGCTTGGATTGTCGTTCGTTCTGTAGTTTTAAGGAAGCAACGGTAAAGGATTGACAGCCTTTTTGCCGTGCCGTATTTCAAAATGAAGTCTCGGATTACCACCGGCAGGAGGTTTCCCTGCCAAGGCGATTTTCTGCCCCTGGCTTACGAAACTGCCGGATTTGACGAGATTGGCCTGATTAAAGCCATATACGGTGAAATACGAGTTATCATGCTTCAAAATAATCAGATTGCCATAACCTTTAATGCCGTCGCCGCTATAGGTTACTTTTCCTGCGGCTGCGGCAACAACGGCGGTGCCGCCCCGAGCAGCAACCTCAATACCCTTATTGGCATACTTCCCATTTTGCCCAAATTTTTTAATCACTGTCCCGCGGACAGGCCACACAAATACCCCTTTTTTCGCGATGACTTCTTTTGTAGGCTTAACGGGGCTTGAAACTGCACGAGAAACCGGTTTACTGGGTTTTGTCTTCTTCGCGGGTCTGCTATTTTTTGCAACAGCGGACTTTTGGGATTTTCTGGTAGGTAGTTTAACCGATTTTTTGCTTCTGGCAACCGCCGTAGGGGGAACATATTTTACGGAATTAGCGCCAGGGATAAACAGTCGTTGCCCGACCTCCAATTGAGATCGGTCCGTCAACCGGTTAATACGGGCAATATGATTTACATCAACACGATAAACGTGCCCAATCCGGTAAAGCGTTTGGCCACGCTTGACTGTGTGATATACGCCTTTAGGCGCAGCACAGCCTGAAAAAACCAGTATTACCGCTAGCAGCAACGCCAAGCGCAACGTACTAAACATGGATCAGCGTCCTCTCTCAGCCGATATTTACGATTGGCCACCCAACCGAACCCCGACCATACCTTTGACCGAGATCATCGCAAACCCGTAAAAAGGAGAAATCCTCCCAAGAGCAGGATCATAAAAAGCATGGTCAAAAGGTTAAAATATTTATCGATGGCTGCCTTAACTTTATCGCCAAAGGTATGAATTAACCAAGCTAAAATGAAAAAGCGCAGGCCGCGGCTGATCACCGAGGTCACAACAAATAACGGAAAGTTTATTTCGAAGACCCCCGCCCCGATGGTAAATATCTTATATGGGACGGGAGTGAATCCGGCCGTAAATATGACCCAGAAGTCATAAGAGGAAAACAACTGCTGAATGTGGTTAAAGCCGGTTGGGGTAAACCCGGGCACATACTGATAAAAAAGATCGGCGGTCGCTCCCCAGAGGGTAGACCCGATAAAGTACCCGGCCATACCGCCGACGACAGAACCAATTGTAGTCATAAAAGCGAAGCGAAATGATCGGGCGGGCAAAGACAGGCAGAGGGCCAGCAGTAAAATATCGGGTGGCAGGGGGAAAAAGGAGGATTCCGCAAAAGCCAACATAAAAAGAGCAGGAACGCCATAAGGGGTTTGCGCCCAGTGCAAAACCCAATCGTAAAGACGGCGCAATAAAATCATAATGGTCCCTCCCCTTCGGACCAGCCGTCCTTCCCGATAAGCGGCACAAAACGGCAATCGAGAAGATCCTCCTCTTTGTATTCCCCTTGACCTGTTCGGACAATGCGTTTAAGCACCTGGCTGCCTCGACCGCCAACCGGAATGATCAAGCGACCGCCTATGGCCAATTGTTCAAGGTACTGGGATGGAACCTTGGGAGAGCCTGCGGTAACAATGATGCCATCAAAGGGAGCCTCGGCTTCCCATCCGATAGTTCCATCACACAACTTAATATTGACGTTTCGACAACCGGTGTCATCCAGAACCCGCCGGGCTCGTCTCGCCAAAGCCGAAATGCGTTCCACTGTATAGACACGGGATACAATCTGCGACAGAATGGCCGCCTGGTATCCTGAACCGGTCCCGATCTCCAGTACTTTCTCTCCCCCCTTCAGTTGAAGAGACTGTGTCATCAAGGCAACCATATAAGGTTGAGATATTGTTTGTTTCTCACCTATCGGCAAAGGATTATCACTATAAGCCTGAGCCCACAATGCCTCTTCCACAAACCGATGACGGGGCACGTTCTTCATTGCATCAATTACCAGGGGATCCTGAATGCCCCTACTTACAATTTGCCTTTCAACCATCAAGCGACGGGCTATTGAATAATCCATTTCACGGTATTCCTTAATCGGTGTCGGTAGAAAAAAAGGCTTTATGATCGGAGGTCTGCCATTGCCGCAGACTTTCAAAGGAACGATAGTTGGTCAAATCAAGATGCAGAGGAGTTACCGAAATAAAGCCTTCGTTAAGTGCCATATAATCACTACCGGAAATCTCTTCAAACTGACACTGCCCACCGCCAATCCAGTAATACTTCCGACCTCTTGGATCAACTTTCTCCACAATCATTTCATCATAGCGACGTTTTCCCTGACAGGTTATTTTCGTCCCGGCAGGAATCCCGGCAGGGACATTGACATTGAGAAACGTATCGCTGGGTAAACCGTGGCGAATGATCTTCGCTGCCAGGTCTTTAGCAAAACAAGCGGCAGCAACATAATCAGATTCTTCGGCTGTAAGCATATCCAGAGAAACAGCAAAGGCGGGCACCCCCATCAACGTGGCTTCCATGGCGGCGGACACAGTCCCAGAATAGGTTACATCTTCCCCCATGTTAGCTCCTCTATTGATACCCGACACCACCAAGTCAGGTCGCGCGTTAAAAAGACCGTGAATGCCCAGGTTGACACAATCGGTAGGAGTGCCATCCACAGCATAAATATCCGGTTTAATCAGTTCAGCGCGTAATGGAGAATGTAGAGTCAGAGCATGGCCGATGGCGCTACGCTCACGGTCCGGAGCAACGATCACCACCTGCCCGAGATCGGAGAGAGCAGAGGCCAGGGAGGCTAGGCCGGGGGAATGGATGCCGTCATCGTTGGTTACCAGAATCAGCAAATAACGGCCTCTAAAATCCACTTTCAGGATAGAAGTGAAGAGAGTTGATCTTTAATTCCTTAAGGAATCGCGAAGTCTGATAAGATCCTTCCGCAATTCCTGCAACAACTCGGTATTTTGTTCGGCCACCGAAGCCTGATTGGGAGTATCGTCCTTACTGGGTTTAGATCGCAATTTCTTTTTTGCGCCAGCAATGGTGTAACCCTGACGATAGAGAAGGTCCTTCAGTTGCAGAATGAGATCGATATCCTGCCGACGGTAGAGCCGTTGCCGGCCACTGCTCTTGACAGGCCGAAAATCGGCACCGAACTCGGACTCCCAATACCTTAATACATGGGCCTTGATGCCAGTTAGGCTGACAACTTCGCCTATTTTAAAATAGAGCTTGTCGGGGATGGACTTATCCATAATCAGCCAAGCTGGAGAAAAACTTTTAATCCTGACTGTTAATAACAGACTTAAGTACCTGGCTGGGCTTGAAAGTCAGGATCTTGCGAGAACTGATTTCGATCTCATCGCCGGTTTGGGGGTTTCTCCCCTTACGGGTCGCTTTGTTTTTAACAACAAAGTTGCCGAAACCGGCCAGTTTGATTTTTTCGCCTTTCTCAAGAGTCGACTTCATCAGATCGAAAACCGTTTCAACAATCTGTGCGGACTCCTTTTTTGAAAAACCGGTTTTAAGGTAAACACTCTCGACAAGGTCCGCCTTAGTCATAGATTTCCCCCTTCAGATAACGTAAGTCCATGAACATGCAACACTTTATATCATAGGAATATTATGCAATCAACTGATTATTTTAACGAATTTCAGCCCCGAGCTTTTTCTTGAGAGCTTTGACAATACGCTCATGCCCGGCAGTTATCTCATCTTCGGTAAGCGTTTTATCAGGACTACGATAGCGAACCCTGATCGCAAGACTCTTTTTATCCTCGGCAATTCCGGGTCCACGGTACATGTCGAACAATGTAAAATCCTCCACAAAACGTCCTTTAGCCTGTTCAATAACGGCAAACACCTGCTCGGCGCTGACTTCATTATCGACCAGCAACGCACTATCTCTGCAGACATCGGGGAAACGGGAAAGGGTCTGAAATTTGTTGCCTGAGAGCATTGCCGAGAAAAAGGCTTTAAGGTCGAGATCAACCAAATAAACCGCCTGATCAATTTCATAATTTTCAAGTACTTGAGGATGAATTTCACCGATACTGCCCAAAATTTCGGATCCGCTCTTCAAGACACAGGATTTCCCGGGATGATAAAAGGCGTCACTTTGGCTGTTATCCCAGCTGATTGGGCCGAGCCGAAACTCCTCTAATAATTTTTCAATCTGACCCTTCAGGTCAAAAAAGTCGACTTCCTCAGAGGTTTGGGCCCAGCCTAGAGGCTCGCGGCGACCGCAAATGGCAGCACACAGGCGCATACTTTCCTGGGGCAACTCTTCTCCGTCTACAGGCTGGAAAACCGGCCGCAATTCGAAAAGCCTCAGATCCAAAGACCTGTAAGCCCGGTTTCGGGCGATGCTCTCAAGCATGCTCGGCACCAAGCTGGTGCGCATGACCGACTGGTCTTCCGATAGAGGATTGAGAATTTTAACGTTTTGCCGGCGGCCGTCGTCTTTGGCAAGGTTCAAGCGGTCCCAATCGGGAGCGATGAATGAATAATTGATGGTTTCGGAATAGCCCCCTGCGACCATGGCATCTCTCAGTCGACGAACCAACCGTTGCTGTGGAGCTGGCCGGTGACAAATCATACGGCTGACAGGCATGGTAACAGGTATCTGATCGTAACCGTGCAGACGGGCGACCTCTTCAATCAAATCGATTTCCCGCTCCAGGTCGGGGCGAAATGCAGGGATCTTTACATAGAGGATATCACTGCCCCGATCAGGCGCAGGCTGTGCATCGAGGCAGATGGACCGCAATAAGCCTAAAATATCGTCGCTAGCCAGCTTGAGCCCCAGGACCTTGTTGGATCTGTTCACATCCAGTGTAATCTGCCGTTCAACCAGGGGTTCGGGATAGCAATCAATAGTGCCCTTAGCGAGAACCCCACCAGCGACTTCGGAAATCAGGGTCGCGGCCTTATCCAGCGCTATGGGAACCATGTCGACATCGGCCCCACGCTCGAAACGGTGAGAAGCTTCGGTGTGCATTCCCAGGCGCTTGCTGGTCCGGCGGATCGTAGCAGGATTGAAATAGGCACTTTCCAGAAGGATATCGGTTGTTTCATCGCCGACCTCTGAATTTTGACCACCCATGATACCAGCCAGGGCGACAGGTCCCTGACCGTCGCAGATCATCAGATCATCGCCACAAAGCAAACGTTCCTGGCCATCCAAGGTAGTAAATTTATCGCCATCGGCGGCCTTGCGAACCACAATACGTTGACCTCGGAGCAGATTAAAATCAAAAGCATGCAGGGGATGTCCCAATTCCATTAATATCAGGTTAGTCACATCCACGACATTGTTGATGGATCGCATACCTACGGCATCCAGGCGCCGAACCAACCATTCCGGAGAAGGGCCGATCTTCACTCCGCGAATCAATCGAGCTGCATACCGGGGGCACAGCCCTTTTTCTTCCAACTCTATAGAGGTGCTGTCTGCAATGGCATCACCCTTTTCGACAGGAGCTTGATGATTGACGTGCAAGGGGCTACCAATGAAAGCGGCAACCTCCCGGGCGACACCGACAATGCTCAGGCAATCGGGCCTGTTCGGCGTTAAACCCAACTCATACCGCACGTCCTTGAGACCTAGCGCTTCAAAGACGGGCTGGCCAAGGGGCAAATCAGGAGGCAGGATCATTATTCCGGCGGATTCTTCGGCAATTCCCAGTTCTTTTTCCGAGCAGAGCATGCCCATGGAAACCTGACCGCGAATCTTTCCCTTTTTGATCTTGAAATCTCCGGGCAAAATACTGCCAACCTGGGCCAGAGCAATAAGATCGCCCGCCTTGTGATTTGTCGCACCACAAACCACAGACACTGTTTCGCTTCCGGTATCCACCTGACACAGTGTCAATCGGTCGGCATCAGGATGCTTATCAACGGTTTTCAGGCGAGCAACAATGACCGTGTCTAGTCCTGTCCCAAGATACTCCATCGCGTCGACCTCCAGGCCAGCCATGGTCAGGCGATGGGACAGTTCTTCCGGGGAGAGATCAAAATCGACAAATTCCTTCAGCCAATTGTAGGATACGATCATTTCTTCAAGTCCTTTATCATATAACAGCAGGCAACCCTATGGATTTAAACGATTAAACAATAGGTCAAAACTGCCGCAAAAAGCGTGTATCATTTTCAAAAAAGAGTCTCAGGTCATTAACCCCATACTTGAGCATGGCGATACGTTCAATGCCCATTCCAAAAGCAAACCCGCTATATTTCTGATAGTCATAATTGACCGACTTGAAAACTTCCGGGTCGATCATACCGCTCCCAAGAATCTCCAACCAGCCTGATTTCTTGCATACCCGGCAGCCGCTGCCGCCGCAAATCACACATTGAATATCTACTTCAGCACTCGGCTCGGTGAAAGGAAAGAAAGACGGTCTGAAGCGCACGCCTATTCCCTTACCGAAAAACTGGGAGATAAAAGTTGTAAGAACTCCCTTAAGGTCGCCGAAGGTAATATCACGGTCGACAAGGAAACCCTCTATTTGATGAAACATCGGTGTATGGGTAAGATCGGAGTCCCGGCGGTAAACAGTCCCCGGAGCGATAACACGAACAGGTGGAGCATGCTTAAGCATAGCCCGAATCTGAACAGGGGAAGTATGGGTGCGCAGAACCACCTCATCAGAAATATAAAAGGTATCCTGCATATCGCGGGCAGGATGATCCTTAGGCATATTAAGCGCCTCGAAATTATAGAAGTCCTGTTCTACCTCGGGACCTTCTTCCACCCCGAAGCCAAGGGAGGAAAAGATCTCTGTGATCTCTTCGGTAACCAGGGTAATCGGATGTTTGGTGCCTCTCGCAGTGCTGCGGCCGGGAAGGGTGACGTCAATATGTTCAGAGGCCAGACGTTGCTGTAACTCCTGTTCGCGTACGGCCACGGAGCGCTCTTCAAATAATTCTTCAATTTCGACTTTGACCGAATTGGCCAAAGCTCCTATAACAGGTCGTTCCTCCGCCGAAAGACGCCCCATCCCCTTCATGACAGCGGTCATGGAGCCCTTCTTACCCAGCAGGCCGACCCGCGCCTCCTGTAACTGTTCCAAAGAATCGGCGGCTAACAGCGCTGCCCTCCCCTGCTTCAACAATTCTGCGAGTTGTTCCTTCATAGCGATCCCATTGCGTTGTCCGTAAAAAAGGAAAGGAAGCCCATCGGCTTCCATTGAATTAACCATAAAAAAAAAGAGATGAGGCAGGCCCTCATCTCTTTTTTTGGTTATTTACTGCATCTGGGCCTTGGCTTTATCAACGATAGCAGTAAAGCCAGCCGGATCACAGACGGCAAGCTGAGCAAGAATCTTACGGTCAATTCCTACTTCGGCTTTTTTCAACCCGTATACGAGTCGGCTGTAACTGAGGCCGTTTTCCCGAGATGCCGCATTAATACGCGAAATCCAAAGAGCACGGAAATCCCGCTTCTTGACCTTGCGGTCGCGAAACGCGTATTTCAGTCCGCGATCGACGGCTTCGGTAGCACTGCGAAACAGCTTGCCCCGTGCGCCGCGATAGCCTTTGGCCAGTTTAAGAACCTTGTTTCTTCTACGTCTCGCTTTGAAACCTCTTTTTACTCTTGGCATGAATTACTCCTTCGTTTTTCTTTGATATGGCGGTATTACCGCTGCCGGATCTGAAGGGGGAGACCTGTCCCCTCAGTTCTCGGTCTTAAGCCAAGCCTGACAAATCGCCTTACTTGTAAGGGATGAGACGGGCAATATTGCTGGCGTCTGCTTTAGCCACCAGAGTGGACTGACGCAGATCGCGCTTTCTTTTAGTCGACTTCTTGGTCAGAATGTGGCTGGTAAAAGCCTTGTTGCGACGAATTTTTCCGGTACCGGTTTTACGAAATCGCTTGGCAGCGCCGCGATTGGTTTTAATCTTGGGCATGAGAACTTTCTCCTTGATCGTTTGCTATCGACAACGGTCAAACAAGCCTGTCAGCTGCCGCGCATTACGGCAGAGGCAGAAACCGTTTATCGTTTATTTTTTTGGTGCCACAACCATAGTCATAAAGCGACCGGCCATCCGCGGGGTCATTTCAACCTGCGCAATGTCCGATACCTGCTCGGCAAGCTTTTCCATCAACCGGCGGCCGAACTCGGGATGCGTTACCTCCCGGCCCCGGAACATAACCGTCACTTTGACCCGGTTTCCATCATCAAGAAAACGACGAGCATTGCGCAGTTTGACTTGGAAGTCGTGTTCCTCGGTCTTAGGGCGCATTTTGACTTCCTTGACCTCAACCTTGGCAGATTTTTTCTTTGCCTCAGCCGCCCTTTTACTGGCCTGGTACTTGTACTTGCCGTAGTCCATGATCCGACATACGGGCGGATCGGCGTTAGGCGAAACCTCAACCAGATCGAGGCCGCGCTCTTCGGCAGCAGCCAGGGCTTCAGGCACGGTCAAAATACCGAGCAACTCCCCTTCGTCATCAACCACCCGAACCTGCCGGGCACGAATGTCGCGGTTTATGCGTGTCTCTTGCTTAGCTATGGTAGCACCTCCTAATTATATTGACTGCATTCGTCCTGCACATGCTGGACGAAGTCAGCAACCGACATGGCATCAAGACTCTTGCCAGTACGGTAACGGGGAGCAACGGTTCCGCTCTCCATTTCGCTGTCACCAACAACCAACATATAAGGAATCTTGGCCATCTGGGCTTCTCGAATCTTGAATCCCAGTTTTTCGTTGCGCAGGTCTTTTTCGACCCGAACCCCAGCATCCCTTAGCTCACGCCAGACTTGATCGGCATAATCGGCCTGATTATCGGTAACATTTACAATAACTGCCTGGACAGGGGAGATCCACAGAGGAAAGTTTCCAGCGTAATGCTCGATCAGCACTCCGATGAAACGCTCAATGGCACCAAGAATGACTCGATGCAGCATAACCGGCCGATGTTTTTCACCGTCGGCCCCGATATAGCTCAGGTCAAACCGCTCTGGCAGCGTAAAATCGCACTGGATTGTAGCACACTGCCACTTCCTGTCAAGAGCGTCCTTTAGCTTGATATCGATCTTAGGCCCGTAAAAAGCACCGTCACCGGCATTGATTTCAAAATCAAGACCGGAATCTTTAAGAGCCCCCATCAAAGCATTGGTTGCCAACTCCCAGTCCTGGTCGCTGCCGATGGACTTTTCCGGGCGGGTCGATATTTCAACTTCATATTCGAAGCCGAAAATCTCCATCACATCCTGAACGAATTGCAGAACGCCTTTGATTTCACCATCGAGCTGGTCCGGGGTACAGAGGATATGGGCATCATCCTGGGTAAAGCCCCGCACTCGAAGCAATCCGTGCAGAACCCCTGATTTTTCATGACGATGCACAGTGCCAAGCTCAAAATAACGTATTGGCAGATCGCGGTAAGAACGCATATGCGATTTATAAATCAGCATATGAGATAGACAATTCATCGGCTTAAGACCATAGCCCTGCTCGTCTACCTCGGTAAAATACATGTTTTCGCGGTAGTTTTCGTAATGACCCGACGTCTGCCACAAATCGGTCTTGAGAATCTGAGGGCCAAGAACCAGGTCGTAACCGCGCTTAAGGTGCTGTTGTCGTTCAAAATCCTCCAGCAAGGTTCGCAGCAACGCTCCTTTAGGATGCCAAAGGACCAGCCCTGCACCGGCTTCTTCACTAAAGGAGAAAAGATCCAGCTCTTTGCCTATTTTACGATGATCACGCTTGCGCGCTTCTTCGACCTTTGCAAGGTAGGTACGGAGTTCTTTCTTGTCGGGGAAGGCAGTGGCATAGATACGCTGCAGCATGGCGTTCTTTTCATCGCCGCGCCAGTAAGCGCCAGCCACACTGGTCAACTTAAAAGCCTTGATAAGACCGGTTCTGGGCAAGTGCGGACCGCGACAGAGGTCGACAAAGTCACCCTGCCGATAGAGAGAAACAACCGGTTCGGCCAAATCCTCTATAAGCTGCACCTTGTACTCTTCGCCAAGGCCGCGGAACAGTTCAATGGCGCTGTCACGACTGATTTCTTCGCGAACAACAGGCTGATCACTTTTCGCAAGTTCCTGCATTTTCTTTTCAATGCGTTCGAAGTCGTCGGGCGAAAAAGTGTGGGCTTCAGAATAAAAGTCGTAGTAAAAGCCGTTTTCAATGGAGGGTCCGATGGTGACCTGAACACCCTTGCCGAACAGGTCCTTGACTGCATGAGCCATGAGATGGGCGGCAGTGTGACGATAGACTTCAAGACCCTCGGGACTTTTAAGGGTAATAATCTCGACCTGGCAGCCATCTTCAACAACAGCATCCAAATCGGTTAACCGACCGTTAATCTTTCCTGCAATAGCCTGCCTCGCCAACCCGGCGCCGATTCCTTCAGCAACATCCTTCACGGTGCTCCCAGGGGGAACTTCTTTAACCGAGCCGTCCGGCAATTCTACACGCAGCATAACGATATATTCTCCACGAATGAAAAGAGGCATCCGGAGATGCCTCGATCGGTGCGAGTCGTCGTTTTGTAGGTGCTGGTAGGCACGGGCGGGATTGAACCGCCGACCCCTACCGTGTCAAGGTAGTGCTCTCCCACTGAGCTACGTGCCTACGTCCCAACAACGTGGCAATTTCTATCAAAGTAACCCCAGTCATGTCAAGACCTTTTAGCAGATAGATACTATTTTTTAAAGGGCTCATCGTCAACCGGTAGGCATGAGAGAAAACCAACAAAGAAGCAGGCAGTTTATGCCAAACGGAAGCCCCCTCTCCTCGCAGCACTCCGCTTATAACATTTTCGGCTTTCCCGATGAACTTATATGCTTTCTTTTAAGCTTTGCCGGCAATTCCGAGTTTGCGTGTAACCAGTTGCAGGCCATCACGAATTTCTGAAACTCCGCATAGCAAACAACCGCTACAATAGATCGCAATTCCTATGGCAACGCTACTGCCGAGAACCAGGGTTTTTCCAATGGTCACCCCCGGGATTTGCCAATCCACCAAGCGCAATATAAACCAGGTACAAGCGGCCATTAGCAGGGTGGCTGGGAAAGCACGCAACAGCGACCCGCTGACAGCAGAAAGCCCCAATGAGCCGATCTTTTTCCGCAACAACCAAACCAGCAACAGACAATTACATACAGAAGACAGGCTAAGGGCCAGAGCAAGGCCAACATGGCGCAAGGGCCCCATAAGGAGCACCCCGAGAAGAGCATTGGCAAGAAAGGTCCAAAAGGAAATCCATACCGGAGTCCTGGTATCTTGCAAGGCATAAAAGGTCGGGACCAGAATGCGACTGATGCCAACGAACAATAACCCGGGAGCATAGGCGCTCAAAGCCAATGCCGTCTGGGACACATCCTGGTAACTAAAAGCACCCCGCATGAAAAACATGCTGTAGACCGGGACGGCACAGACAATAAGTCCTGCAGCAGCGGGCAGAGTCACTATACAGATTAAGCCTAACGAAAAACGCAGCGATTCCTTAAGCCCGTCATGATCGCCTGTGGCCGCTTGCCGACTCATGGCCGGCAGAACTGCCTGCGCCAGAGAGACCACGAAGATTCCCTGGGGAAATTCAAAAAGACGCTGGCCATAATAAAGATAGGAAACACTTCCCTCAGGCAAAAAGGATGCAAGCAGGCGGGTAACAACCACATTGATCTGATATATGGCGACTCCTGCCACTCCTGGAAGCATAAGCCGAACTATCCGTTTTACCGCCGGATGGGAAAAATTGAAATCGAAGCGAAGACGTATCCCTTTCCGGCGTAAAACCGGAAACTGAATGGCCAACTGCAGAAAACCACCCACCAAAACACCGATGGCCAATGCAACAATCGGCTGCACAGGAAAAAGCGGGGCTAAAAGAATAGCGCAGACGACCATGCTGATATTTAAGAGAACAGTGGAAAAGGAAGGTAAAAAATAGTGTCCCAGGACATTAAGGATACCGGTGACCAGGGCCAGCAAACTAACAAAAAAGATATAGGGAAACATCAGCCGGTTTAGCAAGTCGGTCAGCCCCAACTTGCCTTCCACTGCGCCATAGCCTGCGCCGATAGCCCGAACAATTACCGGAGATCCCCAGACGCCAAGGAGGGTCACCACGAGCATGACCAGCATCAGCAGAGTCCAGCATATGTTGGCGACTCGCCGTGCTTCGCCGGTGCCGCTTTTGTGATAAACGTTGGAAAAGGTCGGAACAAAGGCTGCGGTCATAGCCCCCTCTGCGAAAAACCGCCGCAACAAATTGGGTATGGTAAAAGCCATAAAAAAGGCATCAGTACCAAAACCGGCACCGAACAAACTGGCAACGACCATATCGCGCACTAATCCTGCAACACGACTCAATCCCGTAGCTGCGCCCATAACAGCCGTCGCTGCCGATATCTTTTTCTTTTCCGACATATGCTTATTCCCGATTTTCGGAACTACCAATGATTAATTTTATATAATCCACTTGTTTTTTTATCCAGATAACCGTTTTTACGTTGTTTTTTTTGCTTTTATTATCAATTTCTTATCTTGACTAGGACAGAGGCAGATGATATAAATAGCGCAATTCAGACACCAGCATAGCTGGAGAACCAATTTATCAAACCGGAGGAAAACCACATTGGCTAATCACAAATCCGCAATCAAGCGTAATAAACAAGCTATCGTTCGCACAGCGCGCAATACCCATATTCGCACTACCATGCGCACCTTCGTCAAGCAGGTACGCACGGCCGTTGCCAACGGCGACCAGGAAGCAGCTCAAACCGCCCTGAATCGGGCCGTCCCTTATATTGATAAAGCTGCTACCAAGGGGGTCATTCACAAGGCCACTGCCAGCCGTAAAATTTCCCGCCTCAACAAACTGGTCAACACTCTGGCTTGATCAACGACTTGATTAAATATCAAAAGGGGCTGCATTGCAGCCCCTTTTTTTATATACCCTGTTCTTCTTGACAGATACCCAGCACCATCTCCTCCAACAGGGCTGAAGCATGCGCCCCACTGGACTTGAGGGCGAGATCGACTTCGAGCATCCGCTCAAAAACCCCCTGATATCGCCTTGCCGGAAAAATACGAACCTGCCTTAACAATCCATCAAGAAAGTAAGGATTAATGCCAATCCCTTTTGCAACTTCTTTTTTTCCCAACCGCTGATCCAACAAATAGTGGGCTTTCCACATCTGCCTGAAATGCCGGGCCAGCATTGTCAACACAACAAGTGGTGCGGTCCCATCGGCCAGAAGGCGATTAAGTAGTGAAAGAGCCTTTGCTGAATCCTGCCGCCCTATGGCATCGGTAAGCTCGAAAACGCTATCGACCCGTGTGTCGGAAACAATGGTCTGCACGTCAGCCACATCGACTACCGTACGTTCCCCTAAATAGGTTGTCAGCTTATCAAGCTCACCAGCGATTTCCTGCAGGTTGCTTCCAACTCTTTTACAAAAAAGGGCCATGGCCGGTTCGGCAAAGGATATCCCGTTTTGTCCGGCACGATCTTTTACAAAGGCCGGTATCTGGTTGTCGTAATACTTCTTGAATTCAACCAGGATCCCGCGTTTTTTAAATTGCTGATAAAACTTCCGCCGCCCGTCGATTTTATCAGCAGTCAATACCAGCACGGTTTCAGCTACAGGATCTTGCAGATAGGGTAATAATTTTTCGAGTTCGGCAGCAGGCAGCAACTGGACGTCTCGCACCACCACAAGCCGCAACGGGCTGAAAACGGAAAAAGTACGAGCTACATCATAAATTTCGGACCCGCGTGCCGTTTTGCCGTGAAAAACATTGTAGTTAAAATCACGACTTTCGCTGGGAACAACCAGCCTTTGCAGGTTCACCAGCGTTTCTTCCAAGAAAAAACGTTCTTCACCGTACAACAGGAGCAAGGGTGGGAATTGGTGAGCCTTTAAGGCCCTTTTTAACTCACCGGGAGTCATCGGCTTGCCTGCCATGGTACTCAGAACTTATCAATCATATGCGAAAAGAGTTCGTCGGCCAAACGCTGGCTGACTTCCCGGATAGCGGCTTGCTCGCGATCATCCTGCAGCACCTTATCGCTAGTGACGGGATAATCTTCCCCCCAAACAACGGTCCCTTTCCATAGCACTTCACCATTGCCGACACGCCGCAATACCGCCTCAACGGTCATCTGAGATCGCTTTTCGGCAATATCATCGTCGCGGTCATAGGAAATCGTACGGTTTGAATATTTAACAATACGCCCACCAAGAATGCCTTCGGCCCGGGCCGGCTGTTCAACAAGTTGTAACCGACCATGCCGAGCAAAGCGCTCCACCACCTCGTTAGTGAGCGTATTTTCTATAAAGGGCTCGTAGGTATCGTTCCGGAAAAGTTCAACATAAAGAATGCGAACATCGCCAGGCAAGTTATCAGATCGTCCCTGCAATCGATAACCGCAGGCAGACAGGAGCAAAATTGCTAAAATTAACGAAACAATAAACCGGCTCATGAGACCACCACGTTGACCAAACGGCCTGGAACCACAATCACCTTGCGGACGGTTTTACCTTCGATAAATCGGATGACATTATCTTCTGCCAGGGCGGCTGTCTTCAATGTCTCCTCATCGGCACCGGCAGACACGGTGACCTTGCCCCGCACTTTTCCATTGACCTGCACGACAATGGTTTTCTCGTCTTCCACCAGAGCTGCCGGATCAAAAGAAGGCCATCCCGCCTTTTCTATGCCCCCAGTATGACCAAGGACCAACCAGAGTTCTTCGCTGAAATGCGGCACAAAGGGAGCCAGCAGAAGAACCACTGCCTCCAACGCCTCCCGCACGACGCCAGGGCACTTCTCTTTGGCGTCAAAACCGTAGATGGCATTTACCAACTCCATCACGGCGGCAATTGCCGTGTTGAAATGAAAACTTCCATCAACATCCTCGGTAACTTTCTTGATAGTGCGGTGAGTCTGCCTTCTCAAAGCCTTTCCCGCATCGCAGGATTCCTTTTCCGGCAAAGAATCGGATACCAGCTCGAAGTTGTCGTAGACTGCCCGCCACACACGGTTAAGGAAGCGGAAGCAACCTTCTACTCCCTGCTCGTTCCATTCCAGATCTTTTTCGGGAGGTGCTGCGAACAGTGAGAAAAGCCGGGCCGTATCGGCGCCATATCGACTGATGAGCTGATCAGGATCAACAACATTCTTTTTTGATTTACTCATCTTTTCGTTACGGCCGGTTACTACCTTTTGGCCGCATTTGCTGCAGCAACCATCGACATCTTCTTCTGGGAAGAGCCAGCCGTGCTCGGGACAGGAACGGGTTTCCATGCAAACCATGCCCTGGGTGAGCAGATTCTGAAAAGGTTCATCAACGGTTAACATGCCAAGATCACGCAATACTTTCGTAAAAAAACGGGCATAAAGTAAATGCATGACCGCATGTTCGATGCCGCCTATATACTGGTCGATAGGCAGCCAGTAATCGGCGGCCGAAGGGTCAATGGGACCTTCGCTGAATTGCGGACAGGCGTAACGGGCAAAATACCAGGAACTTTCCACAAAGGTATCAAAAGTATCGGTTTCGCGCCGAGCCTTGCCCCCGCACTGGGGACAATCGGTATAAAGGAAAGCCTCATGGCGGGCCAGCGGGCTGCCACCTTCACCGGATACCGAGACATCCTGTGGCAACACAACCGGCAACTGGTCTTCGGGAACCGGCACCGCACCGCACACATCACAATACAGAATGGGAATCGGCGTACCCCAGTAACGTTGACGGGAAACCCCCCAGTCGCGAAGACGGAAATTGACCGTCTTGCGGCCAATGCCCTGCTCTTCGAGATAGTCGGCTATCTTCTCCTTGGCTTCTTCATTACCTAGGCCGTTGAAGGGACCGGAATTGATCATCAGGCCTGGGCCGGTCCAGGCTTCGCTCATGGCCGCTGCATCGAGCTCCTCCCCTTCCGGCTGAATAACCACCTGCAGGGCGATATCGTATTTTCCGGCAAATTCGAAGTCTCGCTGATCGTGAGTCGGTACCGCCATAACGGCGCCGGTGCCGTAATCCATCAGGACAAAATTAGCCAGAAAAACAGGAATGCGCTGATTAGTCACCGGGTTGATGCAGTAGGCGCCGGTAAAGACCCCCTCTTTTTCATAGTCACCGGCGGCCCGCTTGGTCTTGTCCTGACGGCGGACCTTGGCGATAAAGGCCTCGACGGCTGACCGCTGATCTTCCGAGGCAAGGTCAAGGGCCATGGGATGCTCGGGGGCGAGACTCATGAAAGTCGCCCCATAGAGAGTGTCCTGGCGGGTAGTAAAGACCTTGACGACAGAACCGGAGCCATCCACCGGAAAATCGATCTCGCAGCCTGTACTGCGGCCGATCCAGTTGCGCTGCATGGTCAGTACCGGCTCAGGCCAGCCACTGAGGCTGAAAGTTTCATCGAGCAATTCCTGGGCATAGTCGGTGATTTTGAAAAACCACTGTTCCAGTTCTTTTTGCTCAACTTCACAATCACAACGCCAGCAACGGCCGTCTTCAACCTGTTCGTTGGCGAGTACGGTCTGGCAGGGCTCGCACCAGTTGACGAAAGAACTCTTTTTGTAGGTTAGCCCCTTTTCATACATCTTGAGAAAAATCAGCTGTTCCCAACGGTAGTAATCGACGTCGCAGGTGGCAAACTCCCGCTGCCAGTCGTAGGAGAAACCCATTTTTTTCAACTGCGAACGCATATGGGCGATATTCTCGTAGGTCCACTTGGCGGGATGGGTTCCATGTTGAATGGCAGCATTCTCAGCAGGCATGCCGAATGCGTCCCACCCCATGGGGTGCAGCACGTTGAAACCCTGCATGCGCTTGAAACGCGCCACCACATCCCCGATGGAATAGTTGCGCACATGCCCCATGTGAATACGCCCCGAGGGATAGGGAAACATTTCCAGCAGATAGTATTTCTGCTTTGAAGTATCCTCCGCAACGGCGAAAGATTGCTGTTCATCCCATTGCTGTTGCCATTTTTCTTCAATGGCAGCTGCATCGTAGCGTTCTTGCATAATTCCTCCGCACCCCCTGCAGGGCCGTAAAATAAAACAGTAAAGCCGGCCAGCGCCGGCATCACATGAAAGTAAACAACATTATGACTGTCGCATGTCCCAAAAACCTCAACGACGAAAAAGCGTGTCAGGATTGACAAGCCTTGAAACGACGGGCGACAGGGTATGATCGATTATTTTTCGCGATAGGTGATCCGGCCCCGGGTCAGATCGTAAGGGGATAATTCTACAGTTACCCGGTCACCGGGCAGTATGCGAATATAGAATTTGCGCATTTTTCCGGAAATATGCGCCAACACAACATGCCCGTTATCGAGCTTGACCCGAAACATGGCGTTGGGCAACGGTTCAACAACCTCACCTTCGACTTCGATCGCTTCTTCTTTTGCCAATGGAGCCTCCTTCAGATGGTCCGATTTAAAAACGCTAAAAATGGGCTACAAACCTGCAATATTTAACATAATTGCCCCGGTTATTGTCAAGGAATAGTGCTAAACCGAGACGAGATAAGATGTTTTTCGAAAGGCCCCTGGCCCTCTTAAATAAGTTCATCCGCAATAATAGTTCCCCTTGGGTCCGATCAACCAACATCTGGTCATCCGGCTGAGCCATCAAAGAGAGATTAACCAGAGAACACTCCGGCCCGTAAAACAGGGAGTAGATGCCCAACACCAAAAAATCAAAACCGTCGGCAGGTGGTTGATCAGGGAAGAAAGCGTTGAATTGTTTCGATGACCATGGCTGACTTGAAAGGCTTGGTGATATACCAGTCTGCACCGGACGCTTCGCCGCGAGCCATATCTTCCCCGGTTTTCTTGGCAGTCACCATGATAACGGGAATTGCCTTTGTTTCTGGATTACTTTTGATGCGGCTACAGACTTCAAATCCGTCTATTTCCGGCAACATGATGTCTAACAATACCAGATCGGGGCGATCGGACAGGATCGCATCAAGAGCCTGCTGACCATTTCTGGCGCCAACTACCTCGTACCCTTTGGAGGTCAACAGAATACTTTCCAGCCTGAGCAGGCTTTCTTCGTCCTCGACAACCAGGATCTTGTTTTTTTCCACAGATAAGCTCCTTTTTGGCCCTTGAACCAACAGGGGCATCAGTTTTCTATTATCACTAAGACGACAAAGAATCAGGCAGAAAAACAAGACTACCTTGCCAGTGAACAAAAATACAAGCTGACTTTTACACTAGCAAATAAAATCTCTATTTCTTGAGGGCCTAAAGACAACCCCTCTTTTCAAAAGACCAATTATGGCAATTATCGGGCATTTGTCCAGTAACAGGCGGAACAAAAATGGCATACCGATAAAACGCCATCAACGTTCGAAAGTTTTACCCAACAAACCGGCAAAACCATGCAGCTGTTCTCGTAGTTTTATATTTTCGAGTATTATTCCGGCTTGTTGAAGAAATATCTCCAAAGCATAGTTTTCATCGTTTTTTTGCTGGACATTCTGGTTGTCTCCGCAAAGGATGGCCAATACCCGGCCATCGCTTATAACTGGGCCGATAAAAACTTCGCTGCTGCTACCTAGTCCGAGTTCCTGACGCAAGTAAGTATCCCAATGCCCCTCACCCAATACCCCGCATCGGGCTTCAGGGCGTTTAAGAATCTCGGTCAAAGAACTTTTTTCCGTCAAAGGCAACCTGATTTGACGTACCTTCTCGTCGGCAGAAACCTCGGCATTTCCATAGCCGAACTGACCAAGGCCGACGATATGTTCCTTTCCGACAGAGAAAAGTACCGCCCGACCAAGTACTTCCGAAGCAAATCGCAAAACCAGCAGCATTACCTGCTCTCCGCACTCAACGGCCTGCAACTCTTGAAGCATTCCTTTAAGGACCCCTATCCCGGCACCGGAAGCACCTGCCTTCATTTCTCTTTTGCCTGAGGGAACGACAGAAGACTTCGCAGACGGCGCCTCTGCAGAGGGTTGCTTTACCGAAACAGGAGGAGACACTCCTAAAAGAGCAGCCGATTGTTTTGCAATTGCATCATAAAAATCGTTTACAACGAAAGAATTTTCTTCGCACTCGACTATCTGAGGCACTGGTTTGCTAAATAGTTCAGTAACCTCCAATTGCTGCAAACGTTGTTCAACTTCCGGACAAGGATAATCGCTGTATACCAAAAACAAGGGATCGGCATGCGAAGACCGAATCTGTTCTACCAGTTCCAGCCCACCGAGAATGCCACCGCCATGCAAACGGGGCATGATCAAATCAATAATCAGAAGCGGCGATTTCTCTTCTTCCCGGGCCGAGCTTGCAGCATCAAGCAAATCTTTGCCGCAACTGAATGATCGCGCGCTTAGTCCATTTCGGGCTAAGGCCCGAACCAGATTTGCTGCAATCTCCGGGTCATCGTCAACCAGCAGGACTTCTGGCTTTTGTTCTGCAGAGCCTACAGGCGGGGGAATAGCAGCAGTCTTGTTTAGATGCTCAGGAAACGGCTCTTTGGGCTTAATCTCGGAAACCGGCAACTCCATGGGTTTATCACGCAAGACTTCTTCCAGACTCAACCCCTGGTCGAGACAGTCATGCTCTTTGGATCCCGATTGTTGAATGCTCTCTGCTATCCGTGAAGCGTTAAAAGAAAAGTCCCCTTCATCCCAATACATTAATTCCTTAACCAGTGAAATCAAAGCCTGACGGCGCCATGCCACACTTTTGCCAGGGCCGGGAAATTGGGCACTGGGATATTTTTCTGCTTCGGATTTCAGGGCGGAAACTACCAAACCGTCACTGAACAATAATTCAGCCTGCTTTTCTCCACTGTTCAATTGCAGAAGACCACTGTTGCGGCTTAAATGGAGGATTTGCAACAAATCTCTTAATTGTAGATCTTCCAGACGGCCAGAAAGACTCATTTATTCACGATCCTTAAAGAAGAGTCGAATGGGACAACCTTCGAAACCGAAAGCTTCGCGCAACTGGTTCACCAAATAGCGGTGGTAGGAAAAATGTATCCCCTTGGTCCGGTTACCGAAAGCAACAAAGGTGGGTGGCCGAACAGATGTCTGGGTTATATAAAACAACTTGACCCGTTTACCTTGGGCCATTGGCGGTGCATGACTTATGGTAGCCTCTTTCAAAACCCGGTTTAACTCAGGGGTGGCAATACGGCGATTAAATTCCGCAGCCACCTTCTCCACCATGCCCATTATTCGGTTGGTACGCTGCCCGCTCAAAGCCGAAACGAACATTACCGGCGCAAAGGGCAAAAACTTGAAAGAATCACGCAAATCGGCTGTATATTGCCCCATGGTCTTGTGGTCCTTGACTATCAGATCCCACTTATTTACCACCAAAATTACCGCGCGGCCCTTTTCATAGGCATAGCCGGCCACGGTCAGATCCTGTTCGGTAACCCCTTCGGAAGCGTCGATAACCACAAGAACCACATGAGCCCGGTCCATCCCCTTAAGAGCCTGGACTACGCTGAACTTTTCCAGCTTTTGGCTGACTTTGCCCTTACGGCGAATCCCGGCGGTATCGATCAGGACGTATCGCTGCCCGTTATATTCGAGGGGAGAGTCAATACTGTCCCGGGTGGTACCTGCAGTAGCATTAGCCACCACTCTTTCGTAGCCGAGCAAACGATTGACCAGTGAAGATTTACCGACGTTAGGACGGCCAATCACTGCCAGTCGTATTTCAGAGGCATCTTCATCGGCGGGCAATTCATCGTGGGGAAGCACGGCCAGAACTTCTTCCATCAGGTCGGTAATCCCACGACCATGTTCGGCCGATATGGGGTGCACCTCATCCACACCAAGAGAATAAAAGTCAGCGGTTTCAGCATCCTGCTTGGGCCCGTCAACTTTGTTAATCACATAAAAAACCGGTTTTCCGGCGCGGCGCAAACCCGCAACAACTTCAACATCGGATGGCGTTAACCCCTCCCGTCCATCCATCACCATCAAGATAACATCCGCTTCTTCAACTGCCAGTTGCGACTGTTCGCGCATTTGCACCAGTAGACGATCTTCACTGATCGGTTCAAAACCACCGGTATCGATGAGGATAAATGGCGTACTATAGCGGGTCACCTCCGCATAATTGCGATCGCGCGTTACCCCGGGCACATCTTCAACAATGGCCCGGCGTTGGCCGATGATACGATTAAAAAGTGTCGATTTCCCTACATTGGGACGACCGACGATAGCAACTACTGACATGGTGAGCTTTACCTTTCAACGGAAAATAGCAATAAAAACAGGCATACCAGACGGGCGGCTATTCGTAACCAAATTCCTTTAACAAACGATTGGACTGAGTCCAATTCTTTTCGACCCGTACAAACAGTTCAAGAAACACCTTGGTTCCAAGCATCTTTTCGATATCATAACGGGCCGCCTGTCCTATCGCCCTTAACTTGGCGCCTTTTTTACCTATTACAATGCTTTTGTGAGCTTCGCGTTCAACGTGAATCACCGCCTCGACCACAACCAGGTTTTTATTCGGTTTTTCAGTGAAACGCTCCACTGCTACCGCCACCCCGTAAGGCACTTCATCGTGGGTTTGCTTGAGAAGCTGCTCGCGAATCATCTCGGCAACGATAAAACGCTCGGGCTGATCTGTGATCATATCTTCCGGATAATAATGGGGGCCTTCCGGCAGCAGCCCCTGGACCAGTTCAACCAACTCCTCGACACCCTCGCCGGTAAGCCCGGAAAGGGGCAAGATGCCTGCAAAATCCAAACGTTCGGCATAAGCTGCAATAAGTGGCAACAAAGCGGGCTTTTCGACCAGGTCCGCCTTGTTAATCCCTAAGATTACAGGAACGTTGCCCTTGGACAGAAGATCGAGGATAAAATCGTCTCCACCGCCAGGCTTGTCGGTAGCCTCAACCAGAAAAAGCACCGCATCGACATTCTTGCAGGTCGACAGGGCCTGCTCGACCATGAACTTATTGAGCCGGCCTTTGGCCTTATGAATTCCCGGGGTATCCAGAAACAGGATCTGAGTTTCTTCCCGGGTGTAGATACCAAGGATTCGATTACGGGTGGTCTGAGGCTTGTCGGACGCAATGGCGATTTTCTGCCCCAACAGGGCATTAAGGAGGGTCGATTTTCCGACATTGGGCCGACCGACGATGGAAACAAATCCCGAGCGGAATCCTTTTGCTTCTTTACTCATGTGCATATGCCTTCTTTATTGAAATCGGCCATTCTGCAACCGAAAGGTGTTCATAAAATTTGGCCCGGAGGGAACTTTGCGGCCGTCTGCAACGCATGAATTCGACCGTTCACTCCAAAGTGCTCCCGATCCATTCCTGTGTCAATTTGCAGGGTCAAGTATTGCCCTCGTGTTTTAAAAAAATCAAGATTGCCCCGTCGCTGATCAAGTACATCGCTTAAATCGGAAGGATGTACCCGAATCTCAAACGCCCCCTGCCCTGCCAGAGTCGAAGCTAAGGCCCTTCGCCATAGGCGAGACCGAACAAGAGCGCCAAAAGCCGGATGATAAGGACCGGCAACCAGCGCCTGATCCGGTACAAGTGAAGCCGTTGCCTGCAAACCTAAACGAATGACCGGAACGGCCGCTTGCCGACAATGCCAAAGCATTTCAGCACAAAGATCGACGGCCTCATCTAAATCCAGTGGCCGGTAGCCTCCCTTCAGGTAATCATCCTCCATCGCTGTGCCACGCAGCACAACCGCTGGATAGATACGTAAAAAATCGGGATCAAGGTCAAGCGCCTGACGTAACGATTGAATAGCTTCCCGCATGTCAGCACCCGGCAGGCCGGGCATCAATTGCAACCCCACTTGAAAAGACCGGGAACGAAGCATTGCAACAGCAGGGGCGACTATTTGCGCACCGTACCCTCTTTCGACGGTTTCCAGTACTATATCGGAAAAAGACTGACAGCCCAATTCCACCGTTGTCACACCGCCTTCCTGCAACAGATCAAGATGCTCATCACTAATCCCATCCGGCCGAGTCGAAATTCGAACACCGGACACCTGACCGTTGGCGATAAAAGGCTTGACCTGCTGCAGATAATCTCTTTGCCGGCCAGGTTCCAAAAGAGTAAAGCTGCCCCCATAAAAAGCAACTTCACCGCTGCCTTTCTCAGGCAACACCAAGGCCAGATCTTTACCGACCTGTTCAGGCGAAAGAGCGATGGAATGACCGGACACTTCCTGTTGTTGGCAATACCTGCACCGATGAGGGCACCCCACATGGGGAATAAAAAAGGGGTAGACCTTCATTCCTCGCTGTCCGACAACCTAGAAATAGCTTTGAAAGCAGCCAGTTGCTCGGCCTTTTTCTTGGTGCTGCCCTGCCCTCGGCCTAGAGGTTTATCCGCCAACCGCACCTCGACCGTATAGTGTCGTCGATGTTCTGGCCCCTCCTCGCAAACAAGCACATATTCGGGAACCTGAGCGTAACGGGCCTGGGTTATTTCCTGCAAATGGGTTTTATGATCGAGTCCATGTTTGCGTTGAGCCGCCTCGGCGATTGAAGTGGCAAATAGACGCTCAATCAGGGCACACGCCGGATCAAAACCACCGTCGCTGAAGACCGCACCCAGCATTGCCTCAAGAGCATTGGCCATGAGGCTGTCTTTATCACGACCTCCACTGCGCTCTTCTCCCCGGCCGAGACGCAAAAAATCGCCGATTTGCAAGGCCCTGGCGACGACGGACAATCCTTTTTCAGAAACAACCTCCGCCCGAATGCGAGTCAACTCCCCCTCCTGGGCGGCAGGGAAACGTCTAAACATATAGCGGCTGACGACCAAATCCAGCACTGCATCTCCCAAAAACTCCAGGCGCTCATTGCAGGCGACAAACTCTCCCGGTTGTTCGTTGCTGAACGATTTATGGGTCAGGGCTTCGACCAACAAGGAGTTATCGGAAAATCGATAACCGAGATTATCCTGCAGACACTGCATGTCGTTATCTATTTGCAAAGCTTCTCCAAATCGAGCAAAAACGTATAGGTTCAAGGGCTGAGAACAAGCGATTATCTTACACAATGGGTCCAATTAAGGCAACAATGTGCTGACCTTTTGAAGCTTTTACCCTTGATTCTTCATCGGCCCGTTCCTATAATTGCACGATTTACTTAAGGGGTACTCTGCGCATGGCACATTTCATCACCTTTGAAGGCATTGAAGGCAGCGGAAAGACCACCCAGATTGCTAAAGTGGCAGAATTTCTCCGTGGTCAAGGCCATAAGGTTGTAACCACCCGTGAACCGGGCGGTTGCCCCATTGCCAACGCCATTCGGGAAATCTTACTAAACCCCGCCAACGCTGCTCTTGAATATCGCGCTGAGCTTCTTCTTTACGCGGCGGCCAGAGCCCAGCATGTAGCAGAAGTCATTCTGCCGGCCCTGAAACAGGGCCAAATCGTGCTTTGCGACCGCTATACCGATGCCACTCTGGCCTACCAGGGCTATGGTCGAGGCCTCGATCTGGACCTTATTGAGGAGCTTAATACATTAGCCAGTGGCGAATGCCGGCCTCATTTGACCCTGTTACTCGACATGCCCCACGAAGCCGGCTTAAAAAGGGCTTTAGAACGAAATGACATTCAAAATATGGATGACGAGGGGCGTTTTGAGCAAGAGTCTCTCGATTTTCACAAGCGGGTCAGAGAAGGCTACCTTTCCCTTGCCCAGCGAGATTCGCAACGGATACAGGTAATCGATGCTACCGGCACCCCGGACGAGGTCAGCCAACGGCTAATAGGTCGCTTGCATGCGTACCTTGGTTGTGGTAGGGACTCATGACCTTTGCCAGCATCATCGGTCACGACCGGCAAAAAGATTTGCTCCGACGCGCTCTTTCAAGCGACCGGCTGTCCCATGCCTACCTTTTTGAGGGTCCCGCCGGGGTCGGTAAGCGTTTAATGGCACTGGCCTTGGCCAGGGCAATTTTTTGCCAACAGGGCACCGGATGCGGTGACTGCGCGGCTTGTCGCAAGGTGGACCATCATAATCATCCCGATCTGCATTTTGTCGAAGCTGATGGAAGCAGTATCAAGATCGAGCAGATTCGAACTATGCAAAAGGAGCTTTCTTACCGGCCCCTTGAAGCACCTAAAAAAATCTGCGTGATCGATGACGCGGAAAAGCTGAATTTGGCAGCCGGTAACGCCCTGTTAAAAACACTGGAAGAGCCAACAGCCAACACCTTGATCATCATACTGACGGCTCAACCAGATGCCCTGTTGATAACCATTCGTTCCCGTTGCCAGCGCCTGCCGTTTGCCCGTATTGAACGAAAACGCCTCATGGAGGTTCTCTGTGAGCAACTGGCCATTGATGAAACAGAAGCTCATATTTTGGCCTCTTTAGCCAACGGCAGCTTTAAAAAAGCCCTGGGCAAAGACCGGGAACTCTACATAGAGGGTCGACGCGATCTGCTGAAGACCCTGACCGGCTTATCGCCTGGCAGCGTCTTGCCACTATTCGATTTTGCTGAGAAACTGGCCCAAGACAAGGAACTTTTGCCTGAAATCCTTGAAATCTTTCAGGCATTTTATCGGGACCTGCTCCTCTATCACTATGGGCGTTCCGAAAATGAACTGGTCAATATCGACCTGATGACAAAAATACATCGAGTCGCCAGCGAAGAATCAACCCCCTCGCTGCTTGGCAAGTTGGCTGCATTAGATCAGACCCGCAGGCAGCTCGCCCGCAATGTCAATCGACAACTGGCCGTTGAGGTATTGCTCATGCGCTTGGTCGCCTGAGGATACCATGATGGCTTTATAAACCCGCTTTACCCAGATAGGACAATTCGGCACGCCTTATGATTCGAATCGTTTCGGTTAAATTCCGTACTGCCGGAAAAAATTACGACTTCTTGTGTAAAAACCTGGAGCTTGCTCCCCAAGATCAGGTTATTGTCGAAACAGACCGCGGCCAATCCCTTGGCACCGTAGTTTCCTCGCCCAGGGAATGTGAACCTTCCCAGGCCCCTGACAAATTAAAGAGCGTACTGCGTCTTGCCACGGCCAAGGATAAGAATATGGCCAGGCAATCGGCGGCCAAGGAACAGGCCGCCTTTGAGTTTTGTCAGCAGCGCATTCTGTCCCGCAATATGGACATGAAACTGGTGCGGGCGGAGTATCTTTTCGATGCCTCCAAAATTATTTTCTATTTTACATCGGACGGACGTGTTGATTTCCGGGATCTGGTCAAAGACCTGGCTCATCATTTCCACACCCGCATAGAGATGCGTCAAATTGGTGTACGCGATGAAGCCAAAATCACCGGTGGCCTGGGAATTTGCGGCCGGGCCCTGTGCTGCTGCACCTTTTTAGTCAACTTCGCCCCGGTTTCGGTAAAAATGGCCAAGGAACAGAACCTGGCCCTTAATCCCAATAAGATTTCCGGCCAATGCGGGAGACTGCTTTGTTGTCTCAATTATGAATACGACACCTATCGGGATCACAGAAAAGGCCTGCCGAAATGCGGACGTAAAGTGAAGCACGATGGTCAAGAAGGCATGGTGGTATCACAAAATGTTCTGGCCCGCAAAGTAACCGTCCGGCGGGAAGACAACGTTAACGTAGAAGTTCCAGTTGAGGAATTGGAACTCCTGGATAAGACGGGGGAGAAACAGCCTCAGTCCTCTACCCGCACGCGCGGCAAACAAGCTCCCGGCCGCAAACAAGCTTCCCGCAGAAATACTTCTGCCGAGGAAACGAAGGAACGCTCCCCAAAAACCCAGCAGAAGCCACAAAAGAAACAAGCCCAAAAACCTCAGGAAAATAAGGACGGGGATAAACCAGCCCGAAAAAAGTCCCGTCGCAGACCAAGGCGCCGCCCCGCCAATAAACCATCAGGAGACAAGAATGGATAAGCGCTATTACGTCACAACCCCTATATATTACGTCAACGATGTACCCCACATCGGACATGCATATACAACCGTGGCCTGCGATGTACTGGCCCGATACAAAAGAGCTCAGGGGTATGACGTTTTTTTCCTGACAGGGACAGACGAGCACGGTCAAAAGGTTGAAAAAGCCGCCCAGGCCAAGGGAGAAACACCCCTGGAACTGGCTGACCGCGTGGTTAAACGCTTTCAAGCTTTGTGGGACAAACTCAATATCAGCCACACCGATTTTATCCGTACCTCGCAGGAAAGGCATAAAAAAGGGGTTCACCACCTCTTTAAAAAGCTTTTTGCCTCCGGGGATATCTATCTCGGCGAGTACGAAGATTGGTATTGTACCCCCTGCGAAACCTTCTGGACTGAAACGCAGCTCATTGAAAGCTGCTGCCCTGATTGCGGCCGGCCGACGGACAAGCTAAGTGAAGAGTCCTACTTCTTCCGCATGAGCAAATATCAGGAAGCCTTGTTGGAACATATCGAGGCACACCCCGATTTCATACAGCCCCGCTCCCGTCGCAATGAAATTCTCAACTTCGTTCGCGAAGGACTGCGGGACCTGTCGATTTCCCGAACCTCGTTTTCCTGGGGCATTCCGGTGCCCGAAAACGAAAAGCATGTTATCTATGTCTGGTTCGATGCTTTGACCAATTACATTACCGCCCTCGGCTACCCCGACGGAAACGACCAGAACTTTGATAAGTTCTGGCCGGCGGATGTACATATTATCGGTAAGGATATTCTGCGCTTTCACACTGTCTACTGGCCGACTTTTCTTTTGGCCGCCGGCATTCCCCTGCCGGAAAAGGTCTTTGCTCACGGATGGTGGACGGTTGAAGGCCAGAAAATGAGTAAAAGTCTGGCCAACGTCGTAGAGCCGAACATGCTTATCGACAAGTACGGCGCCGACGCCATCCGCTACTTCTTGCTGCGTGAAGTCCCCTTCGGCCTCGACGGCGATTTTTCACACTCTTCGCTCATCCATCGCATCAATTCGGACCTGGCCAACGACCTGGGCAACCTGGTGAGCCGCTCCACGGCCATGGTCAACAAGTATTTCGATGGAGTCCTTCCCGCATCGGGCGACTTGAACGAAGCGGATGAAGCTTTCGTTAGCCAGTTCGCACCTGTTATGGAGCGGGTCGACCAACTCATGAACGAACAGGCCTTTAATAAAGCCCTGCAAGCTATCTGGGAGCTGATCAGCGCTTCAAACAAGTATATTGACGACAGCGCCCCCTGGGCTCTGGCCAAGGATCCCGCGCAACAGGAACGCCTCGGCACCGTGCTCTACAATCTGCTCGAGGCCGTGCGCATCGTCGCCCTGCTGGTCGGTCCCTTCATGCCCGATACAGCTCAAAGCATTATGGGAACGCTTGGTCAAGCCGAAGAAGAACTGAGCCTTGGCGACAACAGCCGCTGGGGAATGCTCAAGCCCGGTACTGCCATTGCTAAAGCCGCGCCCCTCTTTCCCCGCATCGATACAGAGTAAATCCGACCTTTACATAGATGTTTATGCTAAGGGGCGCTTTTGCGCCCCTTAGTGTTGGAGAACCACGATGAACAATAACTTCACCGCCCTCGTAGACACTCACGCACACCTGGACAGCAACCGTTTCTCCGATGACCTGCCGCAGGTCATCGAGGCAGCTAAAGCAGCGGGCGTACATAAGGTACTGACCATCGGCTGCGACCTGGCCAGCTCCAGGGCCAGCGTCGATTTGGCTGCAAATTATCCAGAAATCTATGCCGCCGTCGGTATTCATCCTCACGATGCCAGAGAAGCAACGCCCGATACGATCGAAGAATTGAAGGTACTGGCCCAACAGGACAAAGTAGTGGCTATCGGTGAAATGGGCCTCGACTACTATCGAGACCACTGCCCCCACGACATTCAGCAAACGGCATTTCGCCGTCAGATTGCCCTGGCCAAAGAAGTCGGCCTGCCTATTATTGTCCATGATCGTGATGCGCATCAGGATGTGCTGCGCATATTGCGGGAAGAAGGGGCTGATCAAGTCGGAGGAGTGCTGCACTGTTTCAGCGGCGACTTGGCCATGGCCCGGGCCTGCATCGAAATGGGCTTTTACATCTCCTTCCCCGGCACCCTCACCTACCCGAAGAATCATTTATTAAGGGAAGTGGCCGAAGCCCTCAGTACCGACCACATGCTGCTGGAGACCGACTGCCCCTACCTGGCCCCGCAAGTAAAGCGCGGTAAACGCAACGAACCAGCTTATGTGCGTTATACGGCAGAGGAACTGGCCCGGATCAAGGGCCTGTCAGTGGACGATATCGCCCGAATCACCAGCCTCAACGCCTTTCGCCTGTTCGGCATCGGCACGCCCGACCAGAGCAGCCGCATCGCTTACCAGATTCGCGATTCACTCTATCTCAACATCACCAACCGCTGCAGCAACCAGTGTGTCTTCTGCGCCAAATTCAAGGACTTTACGGTGAAGGGCCACGCCCTGAAACTGGAACGGGAACCGTCCATCGAGGAGGTAAAACGGGCCATTGGCAACCCGCAGAGCTATCGGGAGGTTGTTTTTTGCGGCTATGGCGAGCCCCTGCTGCGTCTCGACCTGATCAAGGAAGTGGCTGCATGGCTGCACGATCAGGGTGTAGGGGTGCGCATCAACACCGACGGCCAGGCCAATCTGGTGCATGGCCGAAATATTCTTCCCGAACTGGCCGGGCTGGTAGATGCTGTTTCCGTATCTCTCAACGCAGCCGATGCCGCCACCTATCAGCGCATCTGTCAATCAGAGTTTGGTGAGGAAGGCTACCAGGCGGTTAAAGACTTTTTACAGGAAGCTAAAAAACACATTCCATCGGTTACCGCCAGCGTCGTAACTTTGCCCGGTATCGATGTAGAGAGCTGCCGAAAAATTGCGGAAGAAGAACTCGGAGTGAGATTTTTAGTCAGGAGGTATAACGAGGTGGGTTGAGGTAGATTTACGAATTTCCGGTTTAGAAGAAGTTAAGTATTCAGAGCTGTACAATAGGACTGAAAATTTGCCTCACCGGTCAGAAAACGAACAACCTTAACTCCCATCCCCCCCTTTTTTACTCGTCGCAGCAGATTAGGCGGGACTCGTTTGGCCCATTGGACCCTCGCTTCGAGCCTGACTTCCTGGTTATCAGGCAAAACCATAGCAACAACCAGCAGTGTGCCTGGACGGCAGACGCTGCTGGTTTGGATAAAAAATCCCTGCCGGGTAATATCACAGGTAAATCCGATCCGTTTCGGTTCATCCTGCCCAAAGCGAAGCTCGAGTCGACGATTTTTTCGGAGATTCAACCTTTTTTCAGTCATGCGCTTCCCTTTCTCATTGGACAACTACATTAAACCATTCTAGGAAGAAAGAAAAGCCCTGTTTTGAGGCAAGGAATCCGCACAAAATAAAGCGCCTGTCGTAAAAGACAGGCGCTTTTGAAAATATTATTTAATGACGTGGCCCCGTGTCCTTAAAAGGTAAAATCTTAGCCGACGTTCCACAACGGCGCTGCTTTTCAAGCACATCAACAGGATCGTTGATAACAGCCTGAAACTCATGAAATTGCTGCCAGAATATTTCTACCATAGCATTCATTCGCGCAATGGGGTCTTTGTATTTTTTAAGGTGGTGTTCAATTTTACGCTGAATTCCATAAGCCTGGGCCTTGAATTCATCGGGAACATCATCCAATGCCCGCCGAATCAGGTCGCTGCTGAGCCGTTCGAATTCTTCCGGATCTTTTTGATAGACCCCCTGTAATTGCTCGTAGATATTATCTGATTTTCGAATATGGTTTTCCATAATTGGCTCCTTCCCCTGGTAATATGGCCAGCGGTTTAAAAACCCAGGGCGAATTGGACCATATACAAATTCTGTTGAGCTCTGCCCAGAAAAGGCCTGCACTCTATACCTAACATTATGCAAGGTTTTCTCTGCCCGGCAACTATTAGTTTGAGGTTGCATTTCCAATAGAGCAAATGACCCGCGGCCGACTAAAGCAAGGGACAATGAATAGCTGCATTCTTGCCAGAGGGTGAATACCGGACTTTATACTTGGCAGAGGCTTTAAATAGCGCTACGATAACGCCACCATCGCAAGGAGGTTGTCGCATGCCCAGAAAAGGCATCAGGTACGAACAGGTCGCCGAGGCTTGTGCCGAGCTGGAAAAATCTCAACAACTAAGCGTCCGTGCCATTCAGGCACGAACCGGCGGTTCCATGACCACGGTACTCAAGCATTACCGTCGCTGGCAGCGGGAACGGTCAGGCCAAGAGGGTATAGAAACCACTATCTCCGACCGGTTGCGCCATGCTTTGTTGAGCGAATTGGAAGAAGCCGCCGCCCAGGCCCGCCATGCAGGCCAGAAAGAGATCAAGGAAGCTCGGCAGCAGATTGCCAGGTTAAAGAATGAAGCGGAAAACAACCTGTCACGCTGGGCGCAACAGCTTCAGCTCGCCCAACAACAGAAAAGGCTTTTGGAGCGGAAATTACGGGATGCAGAACAACGGGCTGAATCTGCCGAAAAGCAACTGCGCAGCACCCAGAACCGTCTGAGCGCTACGCAAAAGTCTCTTCAAAAGGATTGGAACAAACAGCTGCACGAAGAAAAAATGCCTGGGAAGCCACAAACTCCCAAGCCTGCGGAAGAAGATCCGACAATTATCGAGGAACAAAAAAAACAGACCCCGGAAAAACCAGCAGAAATGGCTCCGGAGCCAAAGAAAACAGCTGCAAAAAAACGGAAAAACAAGAACCAGCAAAGTTTATTCGATTTTTAGCGAACAACCGATATTGGAATAACGCCGAGGGCCACTTCCCCGCCCTAAACTTTAATCAGAATTTAGTCCTTGCTTTTTGGTAACTGGATGGACTTGACCTCTAAAAATTCTTCCAGACCATACAGCCCGAGTTCACGGCCGTTGCCCGACTGTTTATAGCCGCCAAACGGAGCGAGCAGATTGTACGGACCGCCGTTCACTTCAACCTGTCCGGCTCTTAACCGCCGAGCCACAGTCAACGCACGCTGATCGTCTCCGGCCCAGACAGCCGCAGCCAGTCCATAATCGCTGTCGTTGGCCATATCCACCGCCTCATCTTCGTTTTGATAAGACAAAATAGACAACACCGGGCCGAAGATCTCTTCACGGGCAATGGTCATTTCCGGGGTAACTTTCCCGAAGATAGTCGGTTTCACATAAAAACCCTTATCCATTCCGTCTGGCTGTTCAGCGCCCCCGCATAGAAGCGTCGCCCCTTCTTCAACGCCTTTGGCTATATATTCCCTGACCCGTTGTTGTTGCCGTGCGGATACCAGCGGCCCGAGTTTGCCTTTACTCTCTGCAGGATCGCCCACGTTAAATGCCGCAGCACCGGCAACCGCCATATCCGTTACCTGGTCGTAAAGGGCTTCGGGCACGATTAACCGCGTCATTGCGTTGCAAGTTTGCCCCGAATTAAGGAAACAGCTATTAAGAGTTCCCTTGATAACGGCCGGCAGATCGGCATCATCCTGCACCAAAGCTGCCGATTTTCCACCGAGTTCCAGTGCCACCCGCTTAACCGTCGCCGCGGCGAGCTCCGACACCCGTTTTCCCGCCCGGGTGGACCCGGTAAAGGAAACCATATCGACCCCGGCATGGCCAGCCAGGCATTCTCCTGCACTATTTCCCATGCCACAGACCAGATTGAAAACTCCCGCGGGCAGACCCGCCTCAGCAACGACCTCGGCCAAAATAAAAGCATTGAGGGGTGTTTCTTCACTCGGTTTGAGAACAACGGTGCATCCAGCCAACAATGCAGGTGCGACTTTAGCTACGATCTGATGCAACGGGTAATTCCATGGAGTGATGCAGGCGATGACACCTACCGGCTCTCTTACCACTAATGAGTTCCCGATGCGCTCTTCTGCAAAATCCTCGGTCAGGCCAGCATAGAATTCCATATTTGCAATGGGTAAAGCCGTCTGAACCCTCTGGGAAAATTTCAAAGGCATGCCTAGCTCGGCAGTAATTGTTTCAGCCAGCTCTTCATACCGTGCTTGCAGTCCTTCGGCCAAAGCTTTCAGCCAGGCGGCCCGTTGTGTTATCGGAGTATCGGCCCATCCGGCAAAGGCGGCCCGGGCGGCCCCGACTGCATCGTCGACATCCTGCTCGCCGCTGGCTGCTACCATGGCAATTATCTCTTCAGTGGCCGGATTGACCACCGGGTGCTTTTCCTGTCCCTGAACAGCAACCCATTGCCCACCGATAAAATTTTTGTCACGAATTATCATCGTTGGCCCCTTTTAGATAATTTTTATTGTTGATTGAAATCAAAGCCTATCTCAAAAAAACAGGGTAACATGACTGTCATGAAACCAACAACCAGACAAAGCAGACTCAGCAATAAGCGAAAGTTACGCCGCGATCTTAGAACCTTGGCCCTTTTCACCGCAATTTACTGCTGGAATCACCATCAGGGGACAAAGGATAGTTTTACGCCAAAGGAACTAGCTGTGAACGTTCCGGAGTTTGATCGGTATTCCTACTGCAAAAAATGCCAGGAGCTTTTAAACTATGCCATTTTCAGGCGTTTAGCCTGTCCTCTCGAACCTAAACCGGCCTGCCGCCGATGTCCGATCAACTGTTACAGGCCGCCACTGCGGGACAAAATAAGGAAAGTGATGGCATTTAGCGGACCCTACCTCGTCAAACGTGGACGGTTGGACTTGCTCTTGCGAATGCGTTTCAGTTGAATATCGACCCCGCCTTTGGCCGATACAAGTAGACCGGAATTCTGCAGGCAAAAAATTCGAAAGATTTTAGCCCTCGAAGCCTTCTCCCGCCTTTCATCAAAAAATAGAGCTTAAACCGGCAAATTCAGATTCTCTACAGGGGTTTGGGGGATTTTTGACCTGAATGTATCTGGCCGCTTCAACACTTCTTGAAATTCGGCAAGGGGCAAAGGTTTGCTGAAAAAATACCCCTGAGCGAGTTCGCAGCCCTGCTCAATTAAAAATTCCACCTGATCGGCAGTTTCCACCCCTTCGGAAACAACTCGCATACCCAGGTTCTGGGCCATGCGAATGATGGTTTTAACCAGTATCGCATCTTGTTGGCTGTGACATACCTGTTCCATGAACGACCGATCAACTTTCAGCTTATCGATACGGAAACGCTTCAAGTAACTCAGGCTGGAATATCCAGTGCCAAAATCATCCAAACTAAGGCCGACACCGATATCTTTAAGGTTATTCATAACCGTTTCCACCGAGTTGGAGCTTTCGAGAAAAATGTTTTCTGTAACCTCCAAAACCAGTTGATGCGGTGCCAGGGAGTATTCAATAAGGGTCTGTTCAACAAAACCGGCAAAGTCCTTGTCAAAGAGCTGTCGAGCCGAAACGTTGACGGATACCGATAATTCCGGAAGCATCAAGTCTCGCCACGTCGCCATGTTCTGGCATGCGGTTTTAAGAACCCACTCACCGAGAGAAACGATGAGATTTGATTCTTCTGCCACAGGAATGAACTGGTCTGGCGAGATCAGCCCTTTCACAGGATGCCGCCAGCGTACCAAAGCCTCCATTCCGGCGATTTCCATGCCTGGCAATTGAATGATGGGCTGATAATATAATTCAAGTTGGTCGGACTGAATGGCGTGACGCAATTCTTTCTCTGTTGTCAATCGATGCTGTATCCGCTGGTTGATCTCCTGCCGGAAAAACTGAACATTGTTGCGTCCGGACTCTTTGGCAAAATACATTGCTGCATCGGCATGTTCAAACAGGGTTGAAAAACCGTCGCCATCTTCGGGAAAAACCGATACTCCCAAACTGGCACTAATCGAATGGGGCACCCCCTCAAGATTGAATGCCGGTTCAAAGCACTTAAGCACCTTATGGATCAAAGCGGATATCGCACCTGTTTTCTGAAGATCTGTGAAAAGAATGACAAATTCATCACCGCCGATGCGGCACACAGAGTCACTGGTCCGGACGGCCGCACGGAGTCGTTCGGCGACATCGCACAACAATTGGTCCCCCTGGAGATGTCCATGGGAATCATTAATAGCCTTGAAGCCATCAAGGTCCAGAACACACAGGGCCATTTTAGTATCGGTCCGCAGAGCGTGTCCGGCCGCAAACTCAAAATGTTCTTCAAGCAAAGAACGATTTGGCAGGCCGGTCAACTGATCATGATGAGCCAAAAAGGCTATCTTTTCCTGATCCTGTTTTTGTTGGCTAATAAATCGCGCCTGCTGAATATTCTGGTAAGCGGAAACCGATAATTGATTGGCCAGAGTATATAAACTCTGAGCGACTTGTTTGAATTGTTCCCGGGACATGATGGGGAGCTTCCGGAAGGCCTCGACCATGGCGTCTTCATCTGCCCCGATGTCCAGAGCATAGCCGCGAAGCTCATCCTCGGTTTGATCCGGGTCGCGCACCTGTTCGACAATCCAGGTGGCAATGTGGCAGCCGCCAACCAGAATGGAAGCGCCTGCGTTCATTAGTCCCGCAGTGAGACATTTCCCAAGTGTGGGTCCCTGTTCGGCAGGCTGTCCCAATAAAACCTTGGAACATCGGCAATTCGCAGCACCCTTCTCTGTACCCTGAGCGATCTTACCGCAGAGATGGCAATAATTGCTGGCCCTGGTAATAGGCGTGCCATCCGGCGTGATAATAACTGAAGCCACACCGGTAGCTTTGGCGAAATCGTCCTGAAGACGTTGAATATCCTCCAGGTTGAATAATTCTTCAAAGGTCATGCAGGTAGCGTCATCCAGCGGACGGGTCAATGCCAGGATGCGTTTTTCCAGTGCGTCTTCGGTCCGTTTCTTGTCGGTAATGTCATGAATAATTGAATAGAGTAAAGAGCGACCGGCCACTTCTATGGGGCCACTGAAAACTTCAACGTCCCGAAGCGATCCGTCAGCCGTTTGATGTCGAAATAAAAAGTAGCCGGCCTGCTGCTTATGCGCCGGGTCCATCTCCGACAACAATTCTTCCTGATTCAAAGAGGCATTGATATCGCGAATGTTTTTTTTGCAAAGTTCTTCCCGGCTCCAGCCATACCAGGCCGACGCTGCCGGGTTGGCATCGACCACTGCGCCGGTCGATGGATCCACAACCAACATAACCGCATGATTGTTCTCGAAAAGGCTGCGGTAGCGTGTCTCGCTTTCGGTCAAGGCCTTCTCGGCTCTTTTGTGGTCAGTAATGTCAAGGGCGGTAAAAGTAACACCCTGAGCTAAATCCTTTGGGTCCAAGGGGGCGGAAGCCAACCAGACATCTCTTACGCTGCCGTCTTTTCGTTGCCACCGAACCTCGACAGATCCGCTTCCTTTAGCCTTTATCTGGTCATACTTCGGTTTACCGGCAGCCTCGTATTCTTCCTGGGAGGGATATAACATCCGTGAACTGTTGCCGATAAGTTCATCCGGGCTGTATCCGGTCATCTCACAAATGCGTTGATTTACTTCCAGCAAAACACGATTACGCACCACACCAATCCCGGCGGGCGCTACCCGAAAGATGCTTTGCAGACGTTCCTCGTTTAAACGTAATGTTTCTTCGGCTTTTTTGCGGTCAGTAATATCCAGATGGGTCCCAACCATCCGAAAAGGCTCTCCTTCTTCGGTTCTTGCTGTAATTTTGCCGCGAGACAGAATCCAAACCCAATGGCCAGCTTTATGCCTCAGGCGGCATTCACATTCGAAATAGTCAGTTTCACCTCGGAAATGGCACTCCAGGGCTTCCTTGACCTTTTGATTTTCCTCGGGATGTAAAAATCTTTCCCAGGTTTTAATGCTGACAGGTGAAATTTCCAACAGCGAGTAGCCGATCATTTCGGCCCAGCGATCATTGAAGCAAGTCTCACCGGTTTGAACATTCCATTCCCAGGTTCCTACTCCCGTTCCCCAAAGAACACTGGCCAAACGCTCCCTTTCATCCCGTAGTTGCTGACGATGGCGATATTCACTTGAAACATCACGAAAGACCAGTACCGCACCGATCACCGCTCCACTTAGATCATGGATAGGGGCACAACTATCGGCTATATGGTATTCGCTACCGTCCCGCCGGATAAGCAGGGTGGGATTAGTCAGTTCGACACACAATCCTTCCCGAAGGCATTGTTCCACCGGATTGTCCAATTCGGATCGGGTTTGGGAATTGACGATGGAGAAAACTTCCTTAATGGGGCGGCCAAAGGCTTCGCTTCTTTTCCAACCTGTCAGTTTTTCGGCAACCCGATTAAGGCTGACGACCCGACCTGCCCTGTCGGTGCTGATTACGGCGTCACCAATAGAGCTCAATGTTGCCGTAAGTCGTTCTTCGCTTTGGCGCAATTCAGCCGTGCGCCTTTTTACTTGTGATTTCAACAAAAGGCTATTGAGAAAAAATAAGATGGAGATGCCACCGGCGGCCAACAAAATGATCTTCAAATAGAGCGGGAAGACTTTCTGCTCGACCTTGAAGCCGAGCCAATAGGCCAACTGTTTGTAATAAAAGGAGTCTTTATCATTTTTCCAGCGGAACAGGGTTTCATCTATCTGCCTGAGGAGTTCGGCGTTTTGTCCTTTCTTGCTGACAAAAAAGATAGAAAAAGGCGAAAATTGGATGGAACTCGGAACCAGATCATATTCTTTAGCATGGCGCAAACCATGGTGTTGGGGAGCTACCCCGGCGACAACCTCACCCTTTTGAACCGCGGAGAAAACATCGGAAAAATGGGGTAACTCCAGAATTTCGGTATCCACACCCAGGTTTTTGGCCATATTGATAAAGTTTTGACCATTAATATCGTGGCGCATAACCGCCACAGGTTGTCCGGCCAAGTCGGCGATATTGACATTGTCAGCGCCTGCCTTAACAAAAACCTGCCCCCATACTTCCATTGTTGGTTGAACGGTATAATCCAGGACCTCGGCCCGTTCCTTCGTGTAGGCAGCCGACATAACCAGATCGACCTCGCCATTCTGCAAACGCGCAAGGCCTTCAGCCCAGCTTCCTTCAACAAAGCTCAACCGCCAATCGTGTTCTTCAGCCATTTTGTACAGGAGAGCGGGATGAAAACCCTGGGCCTGCTTGTTTTCATCGAGATAATTGATTGGTTCGAGTGGAAAAATACCTACCCGAAGCTGTTTCTGGGCGGCTTGAACGAGACAAGGCAGGAGTAAAAGAAGAAGAGCTAAAGCGTAAAGGCGATAAATTCTTTGCATTCTGTCCATCCAAGAAACCATGGGAGAAGAAATAGAGTCAGTGCAGAACACACCATGAATCAACTCTTGGATTAAACCGCAAACGATGCGAATTTGTGACCAAGGAATGCTCTAAAATGGATATAAACTTCGGCTAAGCAGATAATAATTAAAGTATATCTTCCAGTCCACATCAGAGTTAAATTGATTTTAGTGTACAAATTCCCATAAAGCAAAAGAAAACCGGCATGATGCGCTAAAGAAAGTTAGCTCGGCGTTCGGGGTGAAATACGCGCATGAGATCACAGAAAAAACAGAGCGGTTGTGTGAAAATGGCCTGGGCACCTTGTCTTATGGTCACGGTTCGAAAAGGGACTTTCCGCCTGCAATCCAAAAACTTTTTCCCGTAAAAAGGCCGGCAGATTTTATCAATCGCCGAGAATACGGTAAAAAGGGATAGATTATTGACCGTCATCAAGTCCCTCAAAGCGCAACGGTGGCAGTATCGACTCAACGGAAAACAAAACACCTATATTTCTTTGGGGGCTTATTATGATACGCAACATCGTGAAAATTGACGAAGCAAAATGCAACGGCTGCGGCCTTTGTGTTCCTGCTTGTGCTGAAGGAGCTATTCAAATTATCAACGGGAAAGCCAAACTGATAGCGGACAATCTTTGCGACGGTCTTGGTGCCTGTCTCGGGGATTGTCCGCAAAACGCCATCACCATAGAGCAACGGGAAGCCAGCGAATTCGATGAACAGGCGGTCATCGAAGCCAAAGAGACGAATAAGCCTCCGGTACACGGTGGTGGATGCCCTTCAGTGCAGGCACAGAAACTTTCTCTGCCTAAAAAATCGGTAAGCACAAAAACCGAGGCCGGCCCTTCCCAGTTGGAAAACTGGCCGGTTCAACTCAAACTGATTCCGCCGACAGCTCCTTTTCTGGCCGAATCGGATCTGTTACTGGCAGCCGACTGCGTCCCCTTTGCCTATCCGGACTTTCACCAGAAATTTTTGACTGGGAAAACCCTGTTAATTGGCTGTCCCAAGCTCGATGATGTCGAAGCTTATATGGAAAAACTTACTGCTATCCTGTGCCAGAATGACATCAAGAGTTTAACCGTTCTCCATATGGAAGTACCCTGTTGCACGGGCCTTCTTAGCCTTGCCCGTCAGGCGCTGACGGCAAGCGGTAAAGAAATTCCTTTTGAATCCGTTATTATCGGAATCAAAGGGGATGTGAAATAATCCTGCGCATCCGGGTTAAGCCCCCTGGTGAAACTCCAGGGGGCAGACAGAATCTCCTTTTTGTTTCTGTAGATCAATTAACCGTTTCCGCTGATCCTCCAACAAACTGAAGACGGTTTCCGGGATGCCGGTTAAGCCCCTGTAGTGCTCAAGGATACGTTTGATTTTCGAAAGATTTTGCGGAATCCGTATAGCGAATTGCCGTTCATACTGCTGCCGGGAATAATCCTTGTCCAGCACCTGACGGAAAAGGGCGGTCAGGTCATCGTATCGGGGCAGAAAGCCTGTCGGTCCACGAATTGCCGCGCATTCGCCGTGAACCCTTAGTTCCATCCATTTTAACCATACCGCCTTGTCGCACTTTTCATTGAGATAGTGCCCCTTCTGATCTGTCAGCCAGTAATTGGTGGCAAAGATCTGCGGCGGTCGCTCCAATTGTTTGCCAAAATCCAGATAATGCTGCAAGTACCGTCTTAGAGGGATCGACAGAAAATCGAGGATCGCCATAGGATTGAATTTGCGCACCCCTTGAGCGCCATGGGTAGCGGCTGTACTTTCGCTCTCCAATGCTGCACCCAAGGTGATAATGCCGTGTTGCCAATCAAAGCTTTCCAAAACCGGAACCACCGTATCGCTATCGCGTCCACCGAAAATAATGCCTCCCAACGGAACACCATTCGGCTCTTCAGCCAGCGGATCAAGATTTTTCAGTCGATTTAAGCGTAGGGTAAATCGCGCGTTGCCCCGATAGGATGGAGCAATTTCCTCACCCCAGCAGTCGGTGAGTCCCGGTCGCCAGTGTCCCGCATAGTTGATTCCCTTTTTTGGCAATGTTATGCCCATGCCGTTCCAGTAAGGTTTACCGTCACAGATCAACACATTGTTGAAAATCGTTTCTTCCGCGGAGTTCAAGGCATTAAAAAGCACCGGATCATCATCTTGATTCAAATCTTCGATAATTCCAAAAATTCCTCGCTCGACATTGACCGCCCGAGCCTGACCGTCAATAGCACGGATATAAGCCAGGTCGTCGCCAACTACGGTTTCCCTTTGCAGCAGTGCGGTGGATGTCTTGCCGCAGGCACTCGGATAGGCGCCGGAAAAATAGGTGACTCTTCCTTCAGGGCCATGCACCCCCATAAGAAACATATGCTCGGCCAACCAGCCTTCACGTTCAGCTTTGCGAATAGCCAAACGCAACGCCAATTTCTTTAAGCCAACGGTATTTCCGGCATATTGGCTGTTGGCGCAATAGACCAGGTTTCTTTCAATATCGATATAGATACGGCGGCGCTCACTATCTACGCTAACACCGTTTTCCAGGCGGCCGGCGGCATGCAGCATGGCAAAAAAAGGAATGTCAGGACCGCCACGACAAAACTGCTCGTATCCCGGCCGGTAGAGCAGGTCTTCACTGTGGGCAACGTACGCCGAATCGGTGATTTGAACGCAGGGGATGCTGAAGGCAGACCCAGTCGGGCCCAGGCAGAAAAAACGCACCAACATCACCTTGCCGGTCATGATGTTGCGCATGATCGATTGTATCTCGGACAGCCCCGCCTGCCGCTCGATACTGTTCAGTTCCTCAACGTCGGGACATAGTTCCGGCACCAGGTAACGGGTATGTTCCTTGTCCCTGGCCTGGTCGTGATTGCGGCTGTTGACATAGCCGTCGAAATGGATGGTGTGGCCGTCCATGGCCAACGGCCTTTCCTCGCCGTCGACGATGGCCTTGGCCCGAACTCTGGCCGCATCTTCGGGGCTGTCATCGCATACCAGCACTCGAGCGGGATTACAAAGCTCTATCGCTTCTGCCAGAAACTGATTAAGAGGCTCGTTTTTCAAGGCAGAGACTTTTGCCAGTCCATCCTTATCGATCCGCCTCTCCAACATCTGCCAGGTTGAATCGACACCTTCTATCCCTCTTTCCCCTTTGAGCATCGTTTTGGTCATTCCGACCTCCTGTCATAAAGGGGTGCTTTGGTTAAATTTTATCGTAAAAGTCTTCTTTTCTCACAAACAAAGACGGCCCGCACACNNGTGTGCGGGCCGTCTTTGTTTGTGCTTCGTTGCCGCCGGCAGGGATAAGACAGATCTACTTGACGAGTAATTCAGTGATAAAACGACCGCCGACCGTTTCAAACTCAAGCGCGAAGCGGGTGGTTTTACCCGTCGCCTCGCAGGTATACCCTCTCCCTGAAATTACGGACGGTATCGACAGCTGCACATCCTGCACCGCCTCGGGCAACAGGTATTTGATACCGCCAGCGACCATGTTGGCCAATTCACCGATGGCGTCCTTAACTTCATCGTTGACTTCGTCCAGATCGAGTTCTAAGAAAGCATTGGTGATGGCAATGGCCACTTTTGCAGGCAGATGAATAACCACCGTTCCCCGCAGATCGCCGGCAAAACCGATCATACCGGAGAGCATGCGGTTTTCCGAGCTGGAAACCGGCTCGGAAGAAAGTGCCTTAACTTCCAGAAAAAGCATAGTGGAAAAGATCTCTCCCACAGCCTGCTCAATGATTCCTTTGTAATCCATTATAAAAAGAAGTCCTTTCCCGCGAAAAGTAATCTGCGGACCAAAAGCCTACCACCAGTCAAAAGTAGTTGGAGCCTCGCAGTCGAACTCTAGGTTTAAGGTATTATGGAGATTTGTGTCAAGATGGAAAAGTCTTGATAAAAAAGGCAAATGGTCAGCCAGAGTCCGGTAAAAAGAAGCGAGGCTCTTCTATCGCTTGGCCGCGACAGGTCGGACACTTTCCCGGTTTTTGAAAACGTTGGCGTTTTCCAAAGACAAACCCGCACTTCTTGCACCTTGCCGGCTCAATACGCAGTGGTCTCCCCTGTTGGTGGAAGCTGCGTCGAATGTGCTCCAAATGAGCATAGACCTGTTTTTCCGGCATACCGATTTCCATCGACAGATCCTTGGCCGTAACCCAGTGTTCTTGCATCAATGCAACGATCTGCTGGCGCAAAGTGGCGTCCCGTTCGACAGGAACCGTAGGTTCTTTGGCTTGCCGTGCAGCCATAAAAAGCCCTTTCCGAGACTTCCATCCTCTTTTTTGACGCACTTGCAAAAACTTGTTGGATGACTAAGAAAATCTTTGCGGAGCCATCTATTTTTGCAGCTTAGCATAAATGGGCAGGCAACTGTTACTCCTTCCCCATCTTGACTTACGCAAAACTTACGCATATACTCCGATTATCAAATACAGGAGTTCGCATGAGCCCGATTACCCCAAAACAAAAACAAGTGTTCGACTTCATTTCCCAGCACATCGAAAGCCGGGGATTCGCCCCCTCGCAGCAAGAAATCGCCAAAGCTTTCGGTTTCCGCTCTCTCGGCACAGTCCAGAACTATCTGGTTCGTCTGGAGCGCGAGGGCCTGTTGAGCCGTAACTGGAACGGCCGCCGCAGCCTGCGTCTGGCAACTGCCGCCGAACAGGGCATGAAGCTGCCGTTGGCCGGAACCGTTGCCGCCGGCAAACCAATCGAAGCCATAGAAACTTCTGACTCCATCGATGTTCCACCGGCCATGGTCGGCACAGGAGAGCACTTTGTGCTGCATGTTGCCGGCGACTCCATGATCGATGACGGCATACTTGACGGCGACTACGTTGTAGTACGCAAACAAGCCACAGCCGAAAACGGTCAAACGGTAGTTGCTCTGCTCGATAACGAAGCCACCGTCAAACGTCTGCATCGCAACGGCCAGAGCATTGAACTGCATCCGGCCAACCCTACCATGCACCCCATTACCGTCGCAGCAGATAGGCCCTTTGGGATCGAAGGAGTGGTAGTTGGAGTGATCCGTCACTACCGTTGATATGAGGCGCGATATTCTTCATCTGGCTGTGCCCGACTTTGATGTCGCCCTGGCGCAAGCCGTCGATCCTTCGCTACGCCACCGGCCACTGGCTGTGGCGACCGGCCAGAGTCAGGGCAGTCTGCTGCGCTGCGTTTCAGTCGAAGCCCGCCGGGACGGCGTTGTCCCCGGCATGAACATTCATCTGGCCCGCAAGTGCTGCCCTGCCCTGCAGCTGTTGCCCCCCCGGCCGGAATTAGCCGGCAAGGCGATCAAGATTTTACAAAACCTGGCCAGTCACTGCAGTCCTTTGTGGGAGCCAAACGGCGAAGGGCGGCTGTTTCTCGACCTGACCGGCAGTCGCCGGCTGCTCGGTTCCCCCCTCGATGTCGCCACCCGCCTTGAGCGGCAGATCGCCGATCGTTTGCAAGTACCGGCGATCTGCGGTGTGGCTGGCAACAAATTGGTGGCTCATATGGCCGGCAATTATCTTGATCGTCCGGGTATCTGCGATGTGTTGCGAGGCAGTGAGCGGAATTTCATTGCCCCCTTAGCTGTTTCCAGCTTGCCCGGGATCGGCAGAATGCGAAGCGAGCGCTTGCTGCAGGATCTCAACCTGCGCCGGGTGGAGCAGGTTGCGGCCTTGTCCGTCGCACAACTGGAACCGATCTGCGGCCCTTTTTCCGCCTTGTTGCAACAACGCGCCCACGGCATCGACCCCGACCCCGTTCGGCCGCCACAACGAAAAAAAAATATCATTGAAGAAGCTCTGCTGGAGAGAGCCAGCAACGAAGAAACCGCAATTCGAGCGGCCCTGGGTCGCTTGGCCGAACGCTGCGGACTGCATCTACGTCGCCTGGGCCGCGGCAGCAGGAGGCTACGCCTGGTCCTGGTCTATGCCGATGGCCACAGCGCTGAACGGCGCCAGACATTAGCCGCTCCAATCCATCTGGATTTGGATCTTATGAATGCCGCTGACGAGCTATTACAACGGGCCTGGCAACGCCGCATCCGCCTGCGCTTGCTACGGTTGAGCTGTGAGCAGCTTGTTGCGCCCAGCCGGCAGTTGACATTATTTTCCGCGTTGCAAACAAAACGGGGCAGCGACACCCTGCAGAGCGCTTTTGATGAACTTCGCTACCGTTTTGGCAATCAGGCAGTGGGCTGGGGCCGCAACATCTGAAAGCATCATGAGTTCTTTCGTCCACCTTCATGTCCATTCGTCTTTTTCGCCCAACTGGGGATTACACGCTCCGCTCGAGTTGTGCACTGCCGTGCGCAACCTGGGCATGGAGCGTATGGCACTGACCGACCGAAACGGTCTCTACGGCCTGCCCAATTTTATTGCTGCCGCAAAACGCACCGGTATCATTCCCCTGGTCGGCAGTGAATTGATCAGCGGCCGACAGCGAGCTCTGCTGCTGGTCCGTAACCAGGTCGGTTATCGCAATCTCTGCCAGTTGATCTCTTCCCTGCACAATGATTCCGATTTCGACCTTGCAGGCCATCTGCTCTGTCACCGGGCCGGACTGTTCGTCATCAGTGATGACCGCGCCCTGCTCGCCAAGTTGAGTTACCAGGACCGTACAGGTCTCTATGTGGAGCTTTCCCCGGGGCACTCTCTGGAAGCATCACAAAAATTGGCAAGGCAGCTGCAATTGCCTCCTGTTGCCACCACACGAGCGGTTTTTCTTCACGACGACGATCACCAACTGCATCGCGTATTGCGGGCCATTGCGCAAAACACGACCCTGTCCCGCCTGCCGGACGCCGATTGTGCCAGTCCGGCGGCACAAATCTGTTCGGACCAGGCCCTGATCCCCCGCCTGCCTCACTGCCCGGAAGCGCTTAAAAATACCGTAAAGATCGCTGACGCCTGTAAAACCGACTGGGATTTCAGCGAAACAATTTTCCCTCGCTACAAGAATCTGGCAGACCATGGGGCTGCTGCGGAATTAACAAAAAGGGCTAAAAAAGGGGCTTTAAGGCGCTACGCGACCTTCAACAAGCAGATTGAAAAACGTCTGACTAAAGAACTGGATCTCATTGTTCGCAAAGGCTTTGCGCATTATTTTCTGGTTGTGCAGGAACTGGCCGGTCGTTCGCCTCGTACCTGCGGCCGTGGCAGCGCCGCCGCTTCGCTGGTTGCCTATTGTCTTGGCATTACCCACGTTGACCCCTTACGCTACAACCTGTTTTTCGAGCGGTTTCTTAACGAGGGGCGACAGGATCCTCCCGATATCGACATCGACTTTCCCTGGGATGAGCGGGACGAAATTCTCGACTTTGCCTTTACAAGGTACGGCCGCCAACGCGCCGCCATGGTCGCCAATCAGGTAGGCTTCAAAAGCCGCTCCGCCCTGCGGGAGATCGCCAAGGTGTTTGGCCTGCCCGCAGCCGAAATCAAATCGATTACCGGCCGGCTGGCCAGTTGCTGGTCTCCAGCCAAGGGGGTTCAGGCACTGCAAAGTCATCCGCTGTTTCAAAACGAAGATCTGCACGAAGACTGGCAAACCATCGTCGCACTGGCCAGCCGTCTCAACGGCCAGTTGCGCCACCTGTCCCAGCACTGCGGCGGGCTGGTGGTGGTCCCTGACGACATGCGTTGTTATGTACCGGTGGAAACCTCTGCGAGCGGCCGCCCTCTGATACAGTGGGAAAAAGACCAGACGGAAGCGGCCGGTCTGGTGAAGATCGACATTCTCGGCAACCGTTCCCTGGCGGTAATCCGCGACGCTTTGACGGCTATTCGAAGACACCATGGCAAGAACATCGACTACAGTCGTTGGCAGCCCCTGACCGACGACAAGACCCGCGCGCTGCTCTGTTCCGGGGAAACCATCGGCTGTTTTTATATCGAATCGCCGGCAACCCGCCAACTGCTGCAGAAGATGTGGCGCCAACAGCCGTTGCCCGCCGAAGACGACCTGTTTGAGCACCTGGTTATGGCTTCGTCGATTATCCGCCCGGCGGCCAATCGGTTCATTCGCGAATTCGTCTCCCGCATGCGGGGCAAGGCCTGGCGCCATCTGCATCCCGACTTGATGCCGATCCTCGATGAAACCTACGGGCTGGCCGTCTACCAGGAGCAGATCACGCAAATTGCCATGGCCCTGGCCGGGTTCTCCGCCAGCGAAGGCGATCAGTTACGCAAGATTGTCAGCAAAAAGGACAAACATCAAAGGCTGAATGACTTTCATCAACGATTCCTCTGCGGAGGAGAACAACGGGGAATCGATAAACCGGTTCTTGATCAAGTCTGGGAGCAAATCCTGTCCTTTGCCGGCTATTCTTTCTGCAAACCTCACTCGGCATCCTATGCCCTGGTCAGCTGCAAATCGGCCTGGCTCAAGGCCAACTACCCGGCCGAATTCATGGCTGCCGTAATCAGCAACGGCGGCGGCTATTATTCAACCCTCGGTTATCTTTCCGAGGCGCGGCGCCAGGGTCTGACCATCCTGCCCCCCGATATCAACCGTAGCGACTACTCCTATCGCGGTTGCGGCAAAGAACTGCAAGTCGGATTTCTGCAAATTGCCTCCCTCACCCGGCAGGCGACCGACAAGCTGTTACAAGAGCGAAAAAACTGCGGTCCCTTTGTCGATTTTGCCGATTTTCTGGCGCGGCTTCCGCAATTGGGTGAAAGCGATATCAGGCTGCTGATCAAGGCGGGCTGTTTCGATCGCCTGGAGGGAGCGGAGCGTCGGCCGCAGCTGGTTTGGCAACTGCTCAACAGGCGGCAGGGAGGAACCCCAGACGACTTCGGCCTGTTTGCCGCATCGCCGCCGGACATCCCTGATTTACCTCCCTGCGAAAGCAGCGTTTTAAGAACCCAGGAGCTGGAGAGCCTCGCCCTTCCCGTCTCCCACCATCCTCTGGATCGCTACCGATCTGCTATCGCTCGCAGCGGTGCTGTCCCTGCAGCCTCGCTGCCCCGTTGGATCGGTCGGCACGTTACCCTGGTCGGTTGGTGGGTCACCGGCAAACCGATTCGCACTCACGAAGGGCGCCCTATGGAATTCGCCACCTTTGAGGACCACAGCGCCCTGTTCGACGCCACCCTGTTTCCAGCCATCTACGACCGTTTTTGCCGCTTGCTGGCTCAGTCCCGCCCCTATCTGGTCAAGGGACTGGTTGAAGAAGAATTCGGTGTCGTCTCGCTCAATGTGAAATGGTTGGGTTTTCTGTAAAACTGTGTCAAACGACAACGGCCCGCTATGCAGCGGGCCGTTGTTACCTCAATCCGGGGTAATCAGCGTTTGACGATAGCGTCAAACTTACATTTTGCCAGACAAACTCCACACTTGATACAAAGATCCTGATCGATCTTATGGCACAGTTTCAATTGACCGCTGATACATTCAACAGGACAAACCTTGGCGCACAGAGTACAGCCGGTGCACTTCTCCGGCAAAATAAAAAACTCGAGAAGGTTCTTGCAGACACCGGCCGGACATTTCTTGTCCACCACATGGGCTATATACTCATCCTTGAAAACCCGCAGGGTCGACAAGATCGGGTTGGGCATGGTCTGACCGAGACCACAGAGGGCGGTGTCCTTGATTTGCCTGGCTAAGGTTTCAAGGCGCTCCAGTTCCGCAAGGCTGGAATGACCGAGGGTAATGGCCTCCAGTGCTTCAAACAACCGCTTGGAACCGATGCGGCAAGGGGCACACTTGCCGCAACTTTCGTCCATGGTGAAGTTCAGGAAAAACTTGGATACATCGACCATGCAGGCATCCTCGTCCATAACGATCATGCCGCCAGACCCCATTATCGACTCGCAGGCCGCCAGATGCTCGTAATCGATAGGAACATCGAGATCCTTATAGGTCAAAACGCCACCTGAAGGCCCACCGGTCTGAACCGCCTTGAACTTTTTACCATCGGGGCAGCCGCCACCGATATCGAATACGATCTCTCGCAGACGGATCCCCATGGGGACTTCGATCAGACCCACATTGCGAATTTTACCCACCAGGGAAAAAACCTTGGTCCCTTTAGCGGTTTCAGAACCGATGCTACTGTACCATTCGGCTCCTTTTAAAATAATGGCAGGAATATTTGCCAGGGTTTCCACATTGTTGAGGACGGTTGGCTTGCCCCAGTAACCGGCCTCGGCGGGGAAAGGAGGCTTGGTGTAAGGCTCGCCGCGGTTGCCTTCAATCGAGCGAATCAGAGCCGTTTCTTCGCCGCAGACGAAGGCACCGGCGCCATATTTGATCTCAATATCGAAATCGAAACCTGTGCCGAGAATGTCGGTCCCCTGAAGTCCATAATCCAAAGCCTGGGCCATTGCAATACGTAAGCGTTTAATGGCCAACGGATATTCGGCGCGGATGTATATGGTACCCTTGCTGGCGCCTATGGCGTAACCGGCAATGGCCATGGCTTCAAGAACACTGTGAGGATCCCCTTCTAGTACCGCACGGTCCATATATGCGCCGGGGTCTCCTTCGTCAGCATTGCAGATAACGTATTTAACATCTGAGGGATAACCGGCAGCGAAGCTCCACTTGACTCCCGTTGGAAAACCAGCGCCACCTCTCCCGCGGAGGCCGCTCTTTTTAACCTCCTCGATCAGTTCCTCCGGTGTCATCTCGGAGAGACATTTTCCCAAAGCCTGATACCCCCCTGCGGCGATATAGGAATCAATATTTTCCGGATCGATGAATCCGCTGTTCCGGGTCGCAATTCTCAACTGTTTCTTTTCCGCCATCGAAACACCCCCCGTTTTAAAAGCTTGTGATACGCTCTCAAAGAAGCACGTTTAGCCAAAATACTTAAATATTCTATATGGTTCTCATGCGATTTCAATCAGCTCACATAAATATATATTGGAAAAGATTGAACCTTCCGGGAGACCAGCTACAACGGAGAATGTTAAAAACCAGGGCTCTAATTGGGGTACAGCCAACTTTCAGACGACTGGATTCCTGCCAAACGTTCGTATAGACTATAAAAGTTAAGAGATTCTTGGACAAACATCAACTTTCTGGAGGTGAAAATGCTGCGCATTTTAGTGGTATCGGTTTTGAGTTTGGTTCTGGTCCTGGGCTGTACCGAGAAAAAGGAGCAAAAAGAGGCGGGAAAAGCAACCGAATCAAAAATCGAAATCAGTCAACCGGCACCGCCATTAACAGACGAACCCATACCGCCAGTCGAGCAGGCCCAGGAAAATGTCGATCAAGCAGCACAGGTTTCCCATGAAGCCAAAGCCCGCCTGGAGGTTCTGGGAGAGCAAGCGTTAATTCTTGCGGAAGAAGCCGAATCTGTTACCAAAGAAGTATCCCGCGTAACGCAACAGGTAGAAGACCTTAACCAACGACTGGACCAGGTGGCCGCAGAGATAGAGACTGTGTTGACTCAGGCCGAAACAGCCATGAATCAGATTGGGAAAGCTCGAGAGACCCTGCTTCAATCAACGAATGAACTGGCCTGCAAAACTGGTCAACCTGCAGCGAAAGAGACAGTTGAAGAAGAGCCAGAGATAGAAGCGATAAGCGAATAGTCTTTAACATGAATAAAAAGAAAAAAGGCCTCCCAATGGGGGCCTTTTTTCTAAATTTTACCTGGATATCCCAGATTAATTACATTAACTAATAGGGCTATCATATTAACCAATAAGGCTTTAGACTTCCAGAACGGTTCCAACGGTACCAAAGAAAAACCGCTCCGTCAGCTGATGGTGGAGTTGTGCTGCCCGCGGCAACCCGGTACAGTGGGAAACCCCAATCTGCTCGACCTTGAACTCCCGAAATGCCTTGACCGTCTCCTGAAGTTGATCAGGCCCGCCAAAGCCGAGATGTGTTCCGCCAACTACCGCATAAATTTTGTCCTGTCCCGTCTGGTTGCAAGCATGCTCCATAATATTAACCACCCCGGCATGGGCACAACCCAGCACGAGAATCAAGCCTTTGCTGGAATTGATAACCAAAGACATATCATCCAACATGGGGTCCGCTTCAAAGAGATCTTCTCCCGTCGGCACCACCAAACGTTGATCACCCTTTTCCAGGTCATTAGTGCGTGGTATTTCACCGGTCAGATAGAGCCCAGGCGCAACCTGGGAGTAATTACGCTCCAAACGAAAACGGGCCCCCAAGGATTCCAGGTATGGCCGGCGCCATGGGATTCCGACAAAATGCCGGCCATGGCGATCGAGAGCATAGCGTTCGGCAAAAATACCGGGGTGGGCAAAAACATCGACAGGGCCCGTACGGCGCAAAAGATTCGGCAACCCCTGGGTATGGTCGTAATGGCCGTGACTGATGAGAACAGCCTTGACAGAAGTGAGGTCTTTGCCCAGCAAACCGGCATTGTGCACCAGACCTATACCCTGCCCGGTATCGAAAAGGTAGTTACCCGCCTCGGTTTCAATGAAACAGGAAAAACCATGCTCGCCAATTGTGCCACGAGGGGGGCCGCAGGAGTTTTCGCAAAGGATAGTTAATCGGATATGCATCTTATTGAATAACTCGAAAACTCAGTTTTCCAGCTGAGCGTGCACCTCCTGACGAAGACCAGGCCGGCAGGGGACATCGATACGAATGATCTGACCCCGTTTTTTTATAAAAACGTCCTTTTTCTTGATGGAAGGTTGAAACCCCTCTCCTTCAAACAAGATGGTGTAATTCATTCCATTGTCTAACCCGGGAATAAACGCAGGAATCGGGTAAACGATTTCTTCAATAATACAAATAACCGCCTGGTCGAGAGACTCTTCACCAACATCGCGCAACTTATTGTCGTTTTTATCATGATAAGCTTCGACAATCACAGTGCCGTGCTGGGTCGGCATCAGAGGTGCTCCTCCAAAAAAGAGGTTGAAAAGGTTCTCTTTCTTTACCGAACCTCCTTCAACATTAAATTCTTCACTACTTTTGGCCGACCACCCACTCAATGGCATCAGTAAAAAAACCAGCAGCAGGATCAGAGGAAAGATCCGCGCAAAAGCTGATAAACTTTTTAAATAATTACTCATATCGATCCTTGGGACGAAAATAAAGGCTCGGTTCAAACTTGAAGCAAAAATACTATGAGACCGATTATACCCCTTTTACCAACTTTCTGCCAACTGACAATGGCGTAGATAAAAAGGGCTTTAGAAAAGCTCTCCGGCAAAGCCATCTCAAGGGGAGCCCACATATTGATTTTCCACTGCTGTCCACAACACCTATGAATTAATATCAATTTTAAGGAGAAAGCCGTTCTGGTCACCCGACAAGGCGATAAAGAAATGGCGCAGGCTTTATAAGCACTGCGCCGCAATCATTCCAGGCCTAAAAGAACCAGGACCCAGGTCATGAACTACCGAAACAGAACAGGTATTTTTTAAGGAAACCATCAAAAATGAAAAGAATTCTTGCCAGTTGACGATCAACCAATGATCGGGCCACTGCCACCCAACTCCCGGTAGGCATCCATCGCAGCGGGAAAGGGTTTAAGTGCCCTTTCGAAAATCCCGAGTGAATAAGCAATGGTCAAACCGTAGTTGCTGGTCGGCACGCCAGCCTGTTGACATTTTACGATGCGGGACAGCACCTCTCGACGGTTCCACATGCAGGAACCGCAATTTATCGCCAAGCTGAACGAACTGAGGTCGTCGGGAAAATCATGCCCCTGGACGTGAACGAATTCGAGTTTGCCGCCGACGTACTGCTGCAGCCATCGGGGCAATTTAACACGGCCGATATCTTCACCGATCGGATGATGGGCACAAGATTCAGCGATCAGAACCTTATCTCCCGGCTGTAAATTTTCAATGGCCATGGTGCCGCGCACATACTCCACCAGATCCCCTTTGAAACGGGCGAACAGAATGGAGAAAGAGGTCATGTTAATATCATCGGGAGTATCGCCACCTACCTTAAGAAAGGCCTGGGAATCGGTAACAACCAGTGCTGGCGGGCGCTTGAGACGGTCTAAAGCATCGCGCAGTTCCCGCTCCTTGACCACCATACAGTAGGCATCGTTGTCGAGAATGTCCCGAATCGACTGCACCTGAGGCAGAATCAGCCTTCCCTTGGGTGCTTCCATATCGATGGGGACCACCAGTACGGCCATCTCCCCGGATGGTACCAGGTCCCCAAGGATACTGGGCGGATTGATGAATTCATCGGGAACCGTACGAATCAGGGCCTCGCGCAGATCGAGCACGCCCTCCCCTTTTTCAGCCGCAGCTGCGACCCAGGGTATATCCATCTGGTCGAATCGAGCGATATGAGAGGCGTCGGGAGCCCCCAGGTCGGTTTTATTGAATACGACGATGAACGGAGTCTTGCGTTCCTGCAATTCGGCGAAGATTGCCTCTTCAAAATCACCCCAGACTCCGACTTCGGTAACGATAATGCCGATATCGGCCCGATCAAAAACCTGCTGGGTTTTCTGCACCCGCATTTCGCCCAGGGCACCGACATCGTCGATACCGGCGGTGTCGATAAAGAGCACCGGACCGATGGGCAGCATTTCCATCGGTTTTTCCACAGCGTCGGTGGTGGTCCCTGCCACATTCGATACGATTGAAACGTCCTGCCGGGTCAATGCGTTCAGCAGCGACGATTTACCAACGTTACGACGACCGAACAGACCGATATGCAGACGCAATCCTTTGGGAGTCGATTTCATTATTGTTCCTTTTTAAGGGGGGTTCCCAAACGGGTAACACTCTCCGGTGAGACCATCTGATCAAATTCCTCGGCGGTAGCCAATTTTCGTTCTACCACCAGTTCGCGCAAGCTCTGCTCATCATCTCTCAAGGCCTGCGCCAGGGCGGTCGCCTGCTCGTAGCCGATCAAGGACACCAAAGCGGTAACGCTGGCGGTGGAATTCTCCACATGACGTCGACATCGGGCCTCATCAGCTTCAAGTTGTTCAACACAATGACGACGAAAAATGTTGCAGGCGTTGGTTAGCAGATCCAGGCTCCCGAGAAGTGCGTCAGCCACCAGGGGCAAAAATGGATTGAGCTCCAGATTGCCCATAGAACAGGCCTGAGCAATAACCTGGTCGTTGGCCATAACCTGCATGGCCGCCTGTGAAACGGCCTCAGGGATTACCGGATTAACCTTTCCGGGCATAATCGACGAACCTGCCTGACGGGCAGGAAGACGTATTTCGCCTACTCCAGCATCCGGACCGGATGAAAGAAACCGCAAGTCTGAGGCAACCTTTAGCAGATTTGTGGCCAAGGCCTTGAGAATTCCGCTAACCTCGACAAAAACGTCGCTGTTCTGGGTCGCTTCGATGAGATTTTCCGCCCGCGCCAAACCGAGGCCGGTTATGGCCCGCAATTGCTCGACCACACGAAAAATATACTGTCGAGGCGCCGCCAAACCGGTGCCGATGGCCGTACCTCCCAGATTGACCACCCGCAGACGTTCTTCACATTTATAGATACGCCACCGGTCCCTGGCAAATGCATCGGCATAGGCGGACATTTCGCGCCCAAGGGTAGTCAGAGCCGCATCCTGCATCTGGGTGCGACCGATTTTGACCACATGAGCGGTGGCTTTTTCCTGGGCCTGAAATGCCTCACATACCGCAACCACCTCACGTTCCAGCTCACGCAGCAGGTCGATAGCAGCCACTTTGAGGGCGGTCGGATAGGTATCGTTGGTCGATTGATGACGGTTGATATCTTCCAGAGGACTGACCTCGTGGTAACTTCCCAGGGGTAGGTCGAGAAGTTGAAGAGCCCTGTTGGCAAGCACCTCATTGATGTTCATGTTGGTAGAAGTACCGGCACCGCCTTGCAGGGCATCCACGACAATATGCTCATCCAGGAGCCCTTCCATCATTTCGCTGCACGCCCGGTCAATGGCCTTAGCCTTTTCCTCTGACCAGAAGCCGAAGCCCTGATTGGTGCGGCAGCAGGCGAGCTTGACCGCACCAAAAGCATGAACCAGAGCTTTATTGACCTGCCGTTTTGAAAGAGCGAAATTGTCCAGGGCACGCACCGTATGGATGCCATATAAAGCTTGTGCAGGAACTTCCCCCTCACCCAGTAAATCCTTTTCACTCCGAAAGTCAGTCATATCAGAAATAAATATCCCGCACATTGCGTTGTTTAATTTCTTCCAACTGCTTGATGGTTCGTTCCTTCATATCCCCATCTTCCATTTTGGCCAGTTCCTCCTCAATCAGCTTTTCACCGACCTTGCGGGTTTCGGGAGAACTATAATCGCACAGGTATTCCTCAAGGGTCAAAAGGGCATTCGGCGTACAATAACGCTTGATGAAGCCGGGAATGCTGAATTCCATAAAATGCTCGCCGGTACGGCCGCTTCGATAGCAGGAGGTACAGAAACTCGGCACATAACCATCACTCATGAGCTGACACATTACCTCGTCAAGGGAGCGAATGTCTGCAAGAGAGAACTGCTCCCTTTCCATAACCTGAGCATCGCCTGCCTCGGTATAGCCGCCCAGTTCGATACGACTGCCGGCATCGATTTGCGAAACACCGAAGGACATCAACTCACGACGCAGTTCAGGATTCTCCCGCGCGGTAAGAATCAGCCCGGTATAGGGTACGGCAAGACGAAGGATGGCAATAATTCGTTTGAATTCATCGTCAGTGGTAAAATATTTTTCATCGAATTCAACACCTTGAGCCGGACGCAAACGCGGGAAACTCAGGGTGTGGGGACCGACATTGTAAGTCTCCTGCAGATAAAGGGCGTGGCGCACCATGGCCAGAACCTCGAAGCGCCAATCGTAAAGTCCAAACAGAACCCCCAAACCGACATCGTCGATACCCGCCTCAAAGGCCCGGTTCAAACCATCGAGACGATAAAGATAGTTGCCCTTGCGCGTGTTTCCGGGATGCATCTTGGAATACGTTTCATGGTGATAGGTCTCCATGAAAATCTGGTAGGTGCCGATACCCGATTCTTTAACCTTTTTATACCCTTCAACATCCAACGGCGCCGCATTGATATTGACACGGCGAATCTCGCCGTGGCCGGAGCGTACCGAGTAAACATTGCGAACAGTATCCGAAATAAAATCGGCATCATAGCGGGAGTGCTCACCGAAAACCAGAATCAGCCGTTTATGACCATGGTCTTCAAGAGCAGTAACTTGCTGTTTAATCTCATCGGGAGTAAGGGTCCGCCTCACTGCCTGGAAGTTGGAGCGTTTGAACGCGCAGTAAGTACAGTCGTTGATGCAATCATTGCCAATATACAGGGGGGCAAAAAGAACGATCCGATTACCGTACACATTTTCTTTAAGTTGACGAGCTGCGGCAAAAATCTCTTCATGCAGCTCCGGGTCGGTGGTTCGGACCAAATCCGCGGTCTCTTCGACACTCAAGGCAATCTTATTCAAGCTCTTGGCGACAATTTCACGAATGCGCTCTTTGGTAGGCTGTTCCTTATCGATTAAGCCGTGAAGGTAATCCTCATCAATAAAATCGACAGCTTTCTTACTCAAGTCCATTGAAGGCAAAGACATAACGAGACCCTCTTTCTGTAGGAAGGTTAAATAGATTTTTGCAGGTTGGGCGAATCGCCCCGACCGGTGCCTACTGTTCGACCCAAGGCTTTAATCTGCCTCAGGGCCGCAGCACAGCTTTGTTCGGCATCTTCGGTACTGGCCGCTTTAGCCGGATATATTTCATACATTCGACGATATTTAAGAGGTGTGAGATTGGGCATCACGATGTTGGCGCCCCTCTGCAGTCCTAGCTCTCGTCCGGCAGGGCCGTCCAAGGTTGCCAATGCAGTTGTACTGGGAATATTGGCCTGAGGACAAACCAGACGAGCCAGGGCGATGACCCGATAGCCTAACTCGACGGAATTAACCACCTGCTCACCCTCGGGCAAATCCCAGCGTTTGCCAAGAGCAGCGAGGGGCGTATCCGGATGGGGGATATAGGGACCGACGCCTATCATGTCCAGATCGAGAGAGCGAAAACGATCTATGTCTTCCGCCAGAGACTCGTAGCTCTGACCGGGGATACCTACCATGACCCCGCTGCCGATCTCGTAACCAATTTCACGGAGCCTTGCAAGAATAGCCAACCGGTCACGGGATTGCCCGGCCAAGGGGGGATGAATGCGGTCGAACAATTCACGATTCCCCGTCTCAAAACGAAGCAAACAACGATCAGCACCGGCAGCATGCCAAAGCTGATAATCCTCGTCCGAGCGTTCCCCGAGACTGAGAGTAATCGCTAAATCAGTCTCCTCTTTAACTTGGCGAATAATATCTGCCATCCACTGAGCTTCGATGGCGGAGTCTTCACCGGCCTGTAAAACCAGGGTTCCAAACCCAACTTCAACAGCCTTATGAGCGCAGGCAACGATTTCATCGGAGAGCATCAGGTAACGCTGCAACTCACGGTTATCTGCCCGGATACCGCAATAGAGACAATTCCTTTCGCAGCGATTCGACACTTCGACAAGACCGCGCAAATGAACCTGGTCTCCGACAAATTTCTTCCGGGTTGCGTCGGCCAGGGTCCAGAGCTCAGCGATTTCTGCCGGGTCATCACTAAGCAACCAACGTAAAATAGCCTGTTTGTCCGGGGGAGTATGAATAGAAGTCATAAAAAATTCCTGAAAAATTCAAAAAAGCCAGTCGATTCCGCAAGGGAGAGGAACGAAATCGACCCATAAAGAGGCTGAAGATTCTTTTGTTGAGCCTATTATGGCAAAAACTAAATACGAATCTTTGATTCAGGTCAAATTCGGACAGGTATTCTCTTCTTTAGGGATAAATTCCAACCAATCAAGATAAAAAAAGGCCGGATGATTGCTCATCCGGCCTAAGATCACTGCACTGTACTACAGTCGGATTCTAAAGAATCCTACAGCTGCTGACGCTTGAAGTAGTGGGTGTGCAGCAGGTGATGTGCCTTCTCGCTGAGAGGCTTGCCGAGGTACTTCTCGTACAGCTCAACGATGTAGGGGTTCTCATGGGACTTGCGCTCGGGCTTGCCGGCGTCCTCAGCGTACAGAACTGCGTTACGCTTCTTGAGGATTTCCATGTCGCCGTGGTGGTAAGGCTGACCGCCGCCACCGATGCAGCCGCCGGGGCAGGCCATGATTTCGATGACGTGGAATTGCTCTTCGCCTTTTTGTACCATTTCCAGCAGCTCGCGAGCATTGCCGAGACCGGAAGCAACGCCGACCTTGAGGGTGTGAGGACCAACCTGGATATCGGCAGTCTTAACACCGGTCAGGGTACGAACAGCTTCGAACTCAACGGCAGGCAGAGTTTCGCCGGTAGCCAGTTCGTAAGCGGTACGCAGAGCAGCTTCCATAACACCGCCGGAGTTACCGAAGATCGGAGCAGCACCGGTGGAGTAGCCGAGAGGATTGTCGAAATCTTCTTCGGGGAGTTGAGCGAAGTCGATGTTCATGGTCTTGATCAGGCGACCGAGCTCACGGGAAGAAATAACGATGTCGACGTCGGGGTTGCCGTCAACGGCGAACTCGGGACGAGCAGCTTCGTATTTCTTGGCGAGGCAAGGCATGACCGAAACAACTACCATTTTCTCGCGGGGGATGCCGAGAACTTCAGCGTAGTAGTTCTTGGCAATGGCACCGAACATCTGCTGAGGAGACTTGGCGGTAGAAGGAACGTCGAGCATGTCAGGGAACTGATGCTCGAAGAACTTAACCCAGCCGGGGCAGCAGGAAGTCATGATGGGCATCTTAACGTTTTTGTCGCCATCGAGGAACTTCTGCAGACGGTCGAGGAATTCAGAACCCTCTTCCATGATGGTCAGGTCAGCAGCGAAGTCAGTATCGAAAACGTGATCGAAACCGAGCATACGCAGGGAAGCAGCCATCTTACCGGTGAAGGACTGACCAGGCTCCATGCCGCAAGCTTCGCCGAGAGCGGCGCGAACTGCAGGGGCAACCTGAACAACGGTGACCTTCTCGGGGTCGGCCAGAGCGTCGATTACTTTCCAGGTGTGGTCGTTTTCAACCAGGGCGCCTACAGGGCAAACCTGGGTACACTGACCGCAGTTGGTGCAGACGGAGTCTTCGAGGTTCATTTCGAAGGCCGGAGCAACAACAGCGTCGAAACCGCGGTTAACACCGGACAGAACGCCGCAGGACTGGATGTCGTTACACATGGTTTCGCAACGACGGCACATTACGCACTTGTCCATGTCGCGGATGATGGAAGCGGATACATCCTGGCGATAGGTGGACATGGCGCCCGGAGTGCTGATCTCACGGATACCGAAAGATTCGGCGAGGTCCTGGAGTTCACAGTCACCGGACTTGGCGCAAACGAGGCAGTCCTTGGGGTGGTCAGAAAGCAGCAGCTCGAGAACGGTCTTACGAGCCAGCAGTACGCGGAGGGTGTTGGTTTTAACAACCATACCGTCCATGACCGGAGTGGCGCAGGCAGGGGCCAGGTTGCGGCGACCTTCTACTTCAACCACGCAAACGCGGCAGGAAGCGGCCATGTTGTTGTACTTCATGACGTCCAGGTTCAGGTAGCACAGAGTCGGAACGTTAATGTCCAACTTCTGGGCGGCATCAAGAATCTTGCTGCCAGCCGGTACCTGGGTGGCTTTACCGTCGATGGTTATATTCATCATAGACATGCGATATGTCTCCTTTCCTTACTGTTTGATGATGGCGTCAAACTTACACTTGTCGAGGCAGGCGCCACACTTGATACAAGCATCCTGATCGATGACGTGAACTTCCTTGGCCTTGCCGCTGATGCAGTCAACGGGGCAAACTTTGGCGCACAGGGTACAACCTACGCACTTGTCGTTAACCACGGTGAACTCGAGCAAGTCGGAGCAGACGCCAGCCGGGCACTTCTTGTCGACAACGTGCGCGGTGTACTCATCTTCGAAGACGCGCATGGTCGACAGAACCGGGTTAGGCATGGTCTGACCCAGGCCGCAAAGAGCAGTGTCCTTGATAGCAACGGACATTTGCTTCAGCTTCTCGATATCTTCGGGAGAACCCTGACCCATGGTGATGCGGTCGAGAGTTTCGTAGATACGCTTGGAGCCGATCCGGCAAGGAGTACATTTGCCGCAGGTTTCTTCCATGGTGAAGTCCAGGAAGAATTTGGCAACGGAAACCATGCAGTCGTCTTCGTCCATTACGATCATACCGCCGGAGCCCATCATCGATTGGCAGGCAATCAGGCTCTCGTAGTCGATCTTAACATCGAGGTCTTTGTAGGTCAGTGCACCACCGGAAGGACCGCCGGTCTGAACGGCTTTGAACTTCTTGCCGCCAGCAACGCCGCCGCCAACTTCCATGATGACTTCCTGCAGGGTGATGCCCATGGGCACTTCGATCAGACCAACGTTGTTGATCTTACCGGCCAGAGCAAAAACCTTGGTACCCTTGGAAGTCTCGGTGCCGATGCCGCTGAACCATTCGGCGCCTTTAACGATGATGGCCGGGATGCTGGCCAGGGTCTCAACGTTGTTTACGATGGTCGGCTTATCCCAGTAACCGGCTTCTGCGGGGAAAGGAGGCTTGGTGTAAGGCTCGCCGCGGTTACCTTCCATGGAGTTGATCAGAGCGGTCTCTTCACCACAAACGAACGCGCCTGCGCCGTACTTGATGTCGAGGTCGAAAGAGAAGTCGGTGCCGAAAATGTTCTTGCCCAGCACACCTTTTTCTTCAGCCTGCTTGATGGCGATCTTCAGGCGATCGATTGCAAGAGGGTACTCAGCACGGATGTAGATGGTACCTTTGTTGCCGCCGATAGCGTAGGCGCCAATGGCCATAGCTTCGAGAACGCTGTGCGGGTCGCCTTCGAGAACTGCACGGTCCATAAATGCACCGGGGTCACCTTCGTCAGCGTTGCAGACAACGTACTTGGTGTCACTGGCGTACTTGGCGGCAAAACCCCACTTAACGCCGGTAGGGAAACCTGCACCACCGCGGCCGCGGATGCCGGAAGCCTTCATCAGTTCGATGACCTGCTCAGGGGTCATCTCGCTGAGGCACTTGGCCAGGGCCTGGTAGCCGCCGACAGCGATGTATGAATCGATGTTCTCCGGATCAATGAATCCGGAGTTCCTGGTTGCTATTCTAAGCTGCTTTTTCTCTGCCATAGCTAGTCTCTCCTTATCCTTATTTTAAAGAACAACCCGTTCGTAGTTCACCGGGATAACGCCATCGATCAATTCGCCGTCCTTGATGTATTTCTGTACCAAGGTCTTGGCTTTTTCGGTGTCGATGTATCCAAAGGTCACCGGCTCTTTGCCGGGCAGGGTGACTACTACGGTCGGCTCAGCAAAACAATAAGTCATGCAGCCGGACTGCATGAACTCAACATCAAGGCCCAGAGCAGTAGCTTCGGCTTTCATGGCAGCCAAAACGTCGCGGCCGCCGGAAGCGACACTGCAGGTAGCCAGAGATACGTTTACAAGCGGCTTGCTGGCTTTAGCCTGCTCAGCGGCTTGCATGTCATCACGCAATTTATTCAGCTCTGCGATAGTATTAATTTTTGCCATTTTCAGATTCCCCCGTCTTTATGAAAAGTCTGCGATGATATCTTTAACCTGATCAGGAGTCACTTTCCCGTAGACCTTCTCACCAACCATAACAACCGGAGCCAGTGCACAAGCACCTACGCAGCGCAGGCAGTCGATGGAGAATTTGCCGTCGGGAGTAACTTCGCTAACCTCAACACCACCGAGTTGCTGCTGGAAGGACTCAACAACCTTGTCGGCACCAACAACGAAGCAAGCAGTACCCATGCAGATAGAGATGGGATACTTACCTTTGGGGATCTGGGTGAAGAAGGTGTAGAAGCTGACCACGCCGTAAACTTTGGCGAGGGAAACTTCCATCTGGTCGGCAACGAACTCCTGCACTTCGCGAGGCAGGTAGCCGAACAGGTGCTGAGCGTGGTGCAGTGCGGTTACCAGGTGACCTTCTTTCTGGGGAAGCTCAGAGATAAAATCTGCAAGCTTCAGATAGAGGTCCTTAGGCAGCGTAGCGCGCTCAGGAATTCTACATTCTTTCTTACAAGTGGACGTTTGCATACTGTTATTCCTCTCCTTTTTGTTCGCCAAATCGGAATCTGGCTTGGGTTTACAAAAAAAGCTAAGAATCTTCTTTAACATCAGCGCCTCCTACCAATCTGTGGTTCCATAAGAAATTAATCAGTAAATGGGCCTCGACCGGTCTCTGACACTGTAACTAATAGACCCAGCCAAACTCTCTGCGCAAAACCCCCGTTTTCCACAGCCCACCAATTTCTACACAAATCAATTTGATCTGTCAATGCCCCAGAGCAACTATTTAAAACATTTTTTTAGCAAGCAGGAAAACTCTCACATCAACTCACCCCCAAGCCTACCTTTTGGACCATTCCGCACAAGAATGGAACACCCCATCATCTGGCCAGAGTGCTTATATTTCAACCGCCTAGGGATTTTGAAATTGACAAATCGTTTCAACTTGTTGCGGTGATCCAGATTTACACCCCATAAATAAAAATACTCAAACTTCACACCTTATTCGAATCATGAAATTGAAAAGCCGTTTCAATTTTAAACGGCGGTCTATCTGTAAATTTAAAACGCTTCTTTGAAAGAAAAACAGGCCACCGAAATCTAGATTATGAGTCGTTGTGAGCATTGCAAAAATGCTATCATTTATCATCGGTTTTTGTTAAAGTCCCGATCTTTCATCTAACCAAACAGGGAGCTGACAATGCCAAAATTAACCGGAAAGCAGGTTCGCCATCTCCGTGCCCTTGGGCACAAACTCAAACCAGTCGTTTTGGTTGGCAAAGAGGCTGTTACCGAGAGGCTGATTACTTCATGCAAGGAGCAGTTGGATACTCATGAACTGATCAAAGTCAAAATACTGGAAAGCTGTCCTCAAGACCGCAAAGAAGTGGCTAACGATTTGGCTCAGCATACAGGTGCGAGCGTAGCCCAGATTCTGGGGCGGACCATACTTCTCTACCTGCCGGGCCCGGATCAGCTCATTACCCTTCCCTAGCGATCAACCGAACTGCTTTAATCTGTCAGCCTGATCGTCAGTCGAACAATCAATCAAGGTAGCGAATTCCTTTGCCGGCATGGGGCGCCCGAGGAGGTAACCCTGAACAGTACGACAACCGACTGTACGCAGACAAGACAGCTGACGTTCAGTCTCGACACCCTCGGCGACCACATCGATATTCAGGACCTCAGCCATGTCGATGATGTTTTTAACAATAGCCAGATTGTCGCCATGATCCCTGATATCCTGAATGAAGGAACGGTCGATCTTCAAAGCGGTGACCGGAAAACGTCGTAAATAGCTGAGGGAAGAGTAGCCGGTACCAAAGTCATCGATGGAAATACCTACCCCAAGGCTGCGCAGTCGCTGTAACTGTTGCTGATTCTCCTGAACACTCCCCATCAGACAGCTTTCCGTCAATTCCAGGCAAAGAACTTCGGGGCGCAGGTTATTAACAGAAAGCACGGAGGCAATTCGATCCCCCAATGCCGGATCGCACATTTGCCGTGCAGATAGATTTACAGACATCTTGAAATCTGAACCAAACCGGTGCTGCCATCGTCGCAGTTGACTGCATGCTTCCTCAAGCACCCAAGCACCTATCTCGTCAATCAGGCCTGTCTCTTCCGCCAGGGGAATAAATTCCATTGGCGGAACAAGCCCACGCCCTGGATGCCGCCAGCGAATAAGACTTTCAGCGCCTACTAAACGGCTGGAAACACGGTCTTGTAAAAGGCCGTCATCGCCTATAATACGTTCGGTACTAAGTTCGTACTGGGGCTGATAATGCAGCAGAAACTCTTCTTTCTTCAGCGCATTGCGCAGGGCCCCTTCCAGGCTGAGCCGCACGCGACTGGCCATTCCCATGGCCGGTGCATACCTTTCGATGCGTCCACCGCCCTTTTCTTTAGCCCGGTGCATGGCCGCATCGGCATTTGCCAGTAGAGTCGCAATTGTTTCCCCGTTTTCCGGGTAAGTCACCGCACCGACACTAATGGACAAATAAACCTCTCGACCCTGCACTTCAAAGGGCTCCTGAAGCATTTCCAACAAGCTTTGGGCAACCTGACAAACGTCGGCGACTTGCAAAAGGTGGGGAAGCAGAACAAAAAAGCGGTCGCCCCCTTTTCGGGAAATGATAGCCTTCTCGTCCAGCGTATTCGCCATTCGCTCGGCAAAAAGCCGCAGTAGATGATCACCCGTTTCGTGGCCCAGTGACTGGTTAATATTCTTAAAACGATCTACATCGAGAAAGATCAGTCCAAATGATTCGCCACTCTGATGAGCCCACCCCAGAGTGGTCACAAGCCGCTCTCTAAAGAAGCGCCAGTTAGACATTTCGGTCAAGGGATCATGGTAGGCCAAACGTTCCATGGCCTTCTGAACCCTGCGCCTTTCCAGTTCTGACGATGCATGCTGGGCAAGGAGAGCCAAAGGCACTAAAGCTCTTTGACCTCGCCTCAATGGCTTCCGGCCAAAAGCGGAAATAACGCCGACCACCTCACCGGTCCCATCCCTGAGAGGATGCCCCATGTAACTGTCGGCCTGAAGTTTGGAGACCAGGGGCGAGTCGGGGAACTTATGTTGCAAGTTCTTATGGGCAAACCATGCATCGCCTTCGTACGCTGCAACACAGGGTGCCCCGGTCAAATCCAATTCGGCATTTTCTGTGACCTGACCATGATGACATACGGCCAATGTTTGAAGAATGCTGCCCTGAGCGTTATTGAATCGTCCGATATGGACATAATCGGCCCCGAGAAACTCACTCAACTGAGTAACCAGTGCAGGGAAAAAGGATTCTCTGCTCTGTTCAGAGACACGGCAGATCATTTCATAGAAGTGGCGCTGCTCTCTATGCAATTTTTGCCGGACATGAATACTGTAAAAGAAGATCAGAAGGAAATTGACGAACAGAAGAGAAAAACTGAAAAGTAAAAAGCGGTTGGGAATATTACCTGAATAATCGGCCAAAGAAAACGCCAGTGCAGCCAGCATCAACAAGCCCAGCGCCAGCCACAGATACCTCCCCTGCAACCCTCGATGGATCGTCGGTAGCCCTGGAAAACGAATGCTCTCCCGGAAACCTTGCATGCGACTGCCCCCTGCCCAGCAAAAAAACAATGCACAACTGACAATTTATCAAATGCCCTTATACAGCACCCGTTATTCCCCTTCAAGTAAATTTGCATTGGAAGAACCAAACCTGACAACCTGTGCCCGTTAAACCAGGGCCTAGCCAGGGCCATAAGGTTCAAACAATTTTTTATATTCTTCCAAAGCGTAGCGATCGGTCATCCCGGCCAAAAAGTCACAAATGACCCGTTCTTTACCGTATAGATCAAATCGTTCCTGATAACTGCGGGGCAATAAAGTGGGATTAGTACAATAACTGTCGAAAATCATGGCAAGGAAGCGCTCAGCCTTAACCCGCATGCGCTCTACCCGATGGTGTCGATACAGGTTTTTGAATAGAAACCTTTTTAATTGCCGATTCTTCTGGTCGATACTCTCACTGAAAACAACCAGCCTCGTCGAATGCTGCCGTACCTTGGAAGCGCTATCGATGTTGTGGGTTTGCAAATTGGCCTGTGTCTTGGTGACCACGTCATGGATCAACCGCCCGATAAGATGACTAATCGTCTGGTAGATATGGCGTTCTTCATCGAGGGCCGGATATTTCTGGCCGACGTGTGCATAAGTTTCCTGCCAGATATCCACCTCGGCCAATTCCGACAACTTGATATGGCCGGCCTTCAGTCCGTCGTCGATATCATGATTATTGTAGGCAATTTCATCTGCGAGATCGATAAGTTGAGCTTCGAGAGAAGGGCGCTCACCTGGGCAGTATTCAACGAGATCACTCGTTTCGGCCTGGTCGTAATCGGAAGAATGCTTGATGATGCCTTCCCGGGTCTCCCAACTGAGATTAAGCCCATTGAAATCCGGGTAGCGCTCTTCAAGAGTCTCGACAATACGCAAAGACTGCCGATTGTGCTCAAAACCACCATAATCAGCCATTAACTGATTAAGCACTTCTTCACCCGTATGACCAAAAGGCGTATGTCCCAGGTCATGCGCCAAAGCCAGCGCCTCAACCAGGTCTTCGTTCAGCAGTAATTGTCTGGCAATACCGCGGGCGATCTGGGCCACCTCCAGGGAATGGGTCAACCGGGTACGATAATAATCTCCCTCATGATTGACAAATACCTGTGTTTTATATTCCAGGCGGCGAAAAGCGGCACAGTGGATAATACGATCCCGGTCACGGGCAAAAGCCGACCGGATATCCTTGAAGTCTTCCTCGTGCCTGCGTCCGCGGCTTTCCTTGCTGCGGGCTGCATATTTTGCCAGATCGGGTCTTTCCATAACTCCTCCCGGGGAGATCTCATAGTATTACCGGCCTCTTGACGCAATGCCGCCGGCATGGTAATGGTGCAATCTTTTCGAGGTAGAGGATCATGCGCATCATCAGCGGCAGCGCCAGAGGCACCCGTCTGGCCAGCTTTGACGGCAATCAAATACGTCCAACCAGCGACCGTGTCCGTGAAGCCCTTTTCAGCATGCTGTTAAGCCGCTTGGGCAGCTTTACGGGCCGGCGCGTTCTCGACCTCTATGCCGGCTCGGGGGCCCTCTCCCTGGAAGCCCTCAGTCGCGGCGCCAGCCATTCAACCTTGATCGACCAGGGAAGGCAATCCGCTAACCTTATTGAAAAAAATGCCCGGGCCTGCCGCCTGAATGAGAAGATCAGGCTGGTTACCGGCCAGGTGCTTGACAAATTACCGCACACAAAAAACACCGCCCCCTATGATTTGATCTTTCTCGATCCACCATACGACAAGGGCCTGCTCACGCCAACCCTGGAAATGATTTCCGATCTATGCCTTCTCGATGAAGATGGTATAGTGTGCGTGGAAGCCTCTGCAAAGGAAAACCTTCCCGAGCGGATAGGTCATTTACAGGTTGATGTTCAGCGCCGTTACGGCGCAACGCAGGTTTTCCTGTTGACCCGCTGCCAATGCGAGGAGCCTCATACATGAGCGAAAAAATAGCCGTATATCCGGGGTCTTTCGATCCAATTACCAACGGGCACCTCGACATCATCTTGCGGGGATTGCAGATTTTCGACCGACTCATTGTTGCCGTAGCGCAAAACGTCAACAAAAAAGCCCTGTTCGATATCGATGAACGCCTTGAGCTGATTCAGGAAACATTGCAGGATTATCCCCAGATTGAAGTCGACTCTTTCGACGGTTTGCTGGTTAACTACATGGAGGAAAAAGGAGCACGGGTTCTGTTGCGAGGCCTGCGCGCCGTTTCCGACTTCGAAAATGAATTCCAACTAGCCCAGATGAATCATTCCCTGAACAACCAGATGGAAACCCTGTTCATGATGACTTCGGTTCGTTACGGCTACCTCAGTTCCTCCATCGTCAAAGAAGTCTCCTCGATGCGTGGTAAAATTGACGACTTTGTTCCGCCCTGTGTCCAAAAGGCATTAATGCGGAAATATCCTCCCCTTTAACCAGCTACCGAAGCATTCCCGAGCGGTCTTCGCAGACAGTATGCCTCCGCCCGCCATACGCCAGCATCCGCAGCAAAGCTTTTCCCGCCTACTCCTGACGCATTCACAAAAACGTTCAGGATGGTTAAGCAAAAAATTCATCCTGCAAAGCCTGGTGTTTTTTCAGGAGGATGCCATACATCCGGTATGTCGGGTCCCTGAAAAACGCTGCAACGTCGTAGAACGGATTTTTCAGCGCCATCATTCCTGCCATTCCTCCAACTTGGTCACAAACCGGTCCAGAGACTTGACCACCAGTTCCTCAAGTCGCCGGCCTTTTTCGGCCGACGCCAGAGTAGGATCTCCCCACACCCCACCGGGCCAGAATCGACGTTTATCGCGCACCAGAATCCCCATGGGAAAAGAAGGATATTCCCGCTCGGCTTCCCCTTTAACCAGGTGCGGATGAGAATTAAGAATGCGGGAGGTCTCGATCTCGCCGGCATGGGAGTCGTCACCCGTTTCGATAAGCCCACGCCCTTCCTTTGCAGCCAGCATAAACTCGGTCAACACAGCGATTTTCAGATCGGAGAAACGTTCAAGCAGGGCTTCCCCGGCATCAATCAGAGTTGCGGTATGGGTGCCTCCAGCGTGCCCGGTAAGCAAAATAACAGTGCGCAGCCCCTGGCGGTAAAGGGCTGAAACAATATCAATAGCCAGAGTCCTGAGAGTTGCCGTGGTAATGGAAAGAGTGCCGGGATGTTGGCTGGTCGAACGGCACACACCGTAAGGAACGGGCGGTGCGATGAAAATCGGCCTCTTTTCAGCCAACTTGCGACCGACCTCAACGGCATGCAGGGTATCGGTATTTAAAGGCAGATGCGGACCGTGTTCTTCCGTGGCACCAAAGGGTACCAGCACGGTCCGGGTCTTTTCCAACCCGCGGATAAATTCCGGCATCGTCATCTCTTCAATAATCATGAGTCCTCCTGATGGAAGGCAACATTCAAACTTCCGCATCGTTCAAGTCGGAAGCTTGACCGGACTGAAATTAATACCAAAAATTCTTTTTCACCGCCCGTTCGCTTTGCTCTCCAGAGGACGTAGAGGTCGCAAAGAAAACCAGATAAAAAGGGTTTAGCCTTCCTCAGCCCACTCTGCGAACTCTGCGGTAAAAGCTTTTGCTTTATGCGAAAAAAACCGGTCAGCAAACTAAACAACCGGCCTCAACCTTACAACAAACCGAGAAAAGCATGGGTCTGAGGAATAACCCTTACCTGGCCATGAATACGCGCCGCCTGCTCCTGCAAGCGAAACAAATGCGCAGCCGCCGCACCAACTTGTCCTGCCATGGTTATCGGCTGCAAAATCAGCGGTGCTGTTGGGGCCTTACGATGCACCAACTCAGCAGACTGGCGCACTTCTTCTTCTGTCGTTTCCGTCCCTACAACCACCTTAACGCAACATCCCCGATCCGATGCCAGGGCCAGGAATTCCTCATGGGCGCGCCAGGGGGTTGGCTCCCCGGTCTGAGACGCCAGCTTGATATCCATCGATACCCAATCAACGAAAGGGGCAAGGGGCTCAAAAGCCTCGGGCAAGGTGCCATTTGTTTCCAGATGGATAGGCAACATATTGCGCAAGACCGGTAACCAGTCCTGAAGAACCTTGTCCTGCATCAAAGGTTCACCACCGGTAATACTGATGGAGTGATGCCCGCCCGGCAGGCGATCAAGCCATTCGGAAACGAGGCTCGACAACACATCCAACGAAACGGGATTGGGAAGAGCAAAAAAACTTCCCGCACCGGGGGCGGTTTCTGCACGACAGGACTCGGCAACATCGAAAGGGGTGTCACAATAGCGACAGGAAAGATTGCATAAAGCCAAACGAATAAATATCTGCCGAAAACCGATCAGAAGCCCTTCCCCCTGAATTGAGGAGAAAATCTCGATCAATTGACCGTCAGTCTGCGACATAGCTGGCACAGGCATAATCAGACTCCCAAACCGTGACCTTGTGAACAGCCACGTTGCCGTCGTTCAAGACCTCCTGTAACTGGTCGTAGAGAAAACGGGCGATATTCTCTGAAGAGGGGCTGCTATCGCGAAACGCCGGAAGGTCATTAAGATATTTGTGATCAAGCAGGTCCAACTGTTTGTTGGTTTCACGCTTAAGCACCTTGAAGTCGATCCCCAGGCCGGCCTTGTCCAACTCCTTGGCCGTGACGGTGACTTCAACCTTCCAGTTATGGCCATGAAGATTTTCGCAATCTCCCTGGTAGTGGATCAGGTTGTGGGCTGCTGCAAAGTGGGTATGAATCTTAAGATAATACATCAACTATTCCTTCTATTATATTGTTTGTTCGTGGTTTTCTTCAAGACCGGAAACGCCGGTCTGATCCTCGGCGGGAACCCGGTATTCCTCGTCCGACCAGCAGCCAAGATCAAGCAACTGGCAACGTTTACTGCAAAAAGGTCGATAGGGATTGTTCTGCCAGCGGGTACTCTGTTGGCAGGTAGGGCATTTAATAATCGTAGATACTTTCTTTTGCTGTTCAGAGGGTGAAGTCATTAGGAAAACCCTGATGGTAAGAAAGTTAGTAGCACTAAGGTTAACATACCTCGACAGCTGGAAACAATTGAACCGCGGCAGAATACTTCAACCCGCCCTTCCGGTCAACGCACATGCTTCAACAATGGTTTTTCAGGAGATTCTTTCTACCAGAACCTTATAGCCAAAAGCTTTTTCAAATAAATCCCCCTTACGATTAACACCGTAGGTTTCCACGGATAAATCCTCGCTGTCGACCTGTAATTTAAGATACAATCGGCCCCCTTTAATACGACCGGACAACTCCTTAACCCGCTGGTCGCGACAACGATCTAACCCGTCGGCCAACCGAAGTATCCCTCCGAGTTGCTGTACCAATTTCTGATCACTACCAGATAAATGGCTAAAGTTGGGATGTTTTTTCTTGGGCAACCCAGCTCGATGATAGCGCGCAATATTCGCAACCAACTCCTTTTGACGCGGAGTAAAGCCATCCAGTCGGGCGTGGCGAATCAGGTGGTATGAATGCTTATGATGGCTTTTGTAGCTGATGAAATATCCGATATCGTGCAACAAAGCCGCTGCTTCCAACAACAAAGCCTCTTCTTCTGAAAAGGGAACCTGGTCCCGCAGAGCGCCGAACAATTTAATGGCCAGGCGAGCCACCTGACTCGCATGCGCCAGGTTTGCCTGACAAGAGCGCGCCAGTTCCTCCACTGAGCTATGCCAGTCCAAGGCAGAGATGTCTCCTGAAACCAGGTCGTGTTTCTGCAAGCTGCGAATAATGAGTCCTTCTCGAATACCTCTTTCGTTGATCTTTAGGATATTCGCACCCAAGTTTCTCATGAGTCCCTCAACCACCGCAACACCTGCAACGATAATATCGGCCCGTTCAGGGCTGATTCCTGGCACAGCCGCCCTTTCTTGAGGAGTTAAACGGGCCAGCATTGTCAGCAGATGAACAAGGTCGGAATGGAGCACTTCATACCCATGCACCGAATTAAAGGATTCCTTACGCTGCGCCATCACCGCCCTGCCGATGTTCGTGATGGTGCCACCCGAACCGATCAGGTGTTGAAGGTGGAACTCCCGTTTTTTAAACAGGTTGCGAGTCTGCTTGCGCAGATACTTTTGCAACCCTTTCAAATCTCCATTCAAAATCGGTTCACGGGACAAAAATCTGTCCGTCATGAATATCGCACCGGCCTCCAGGGAAAGAACTTTCTCAATGTGGTCTCCGGTAGCCAGAACAATTTCTGCACTCCCGCCACCGATATCAACCAACGCATGACGAGAGTGTGCCATATTAAAGTGCCGCCAGGCGCTGAGAGTGGCGAGTTCCGCCTCCTCCTCGCCGCTGATGACACGGATGGGAAAACCGCCACGTTTCAACATATCATCCAAAAACTGCTGTCCGTTGGAGGCTTTACGTACGGCACTGGTCGCTACTGCCTCAATCGCTCGGACTCCAAAACCCTCGGCAATTTTTCGCATCCGTGACAACGCTTCCCCTGCGGCCTGCCAACTCTGCGAACTGATACTGCCGCTACCGTGAAGACCGGCACCAAGGCGAACAGCCGCCTTTTCGTCATCCAAAATTCGATAACCGCTATCCCCGCAAGCTTCTACGACAATACAGCGGATTGAATTGGTACCGATATCGATTGCGGCAAGACGTTTTTGAGGCAAGTTATTCTCCTGACTAATGAAACTTGAACATTTGGTTTATACATTTTAGCTTGGCGCATCCATAAAAACCCACTTTTTTATTCCTAAGACCATTTATCCGAATCGCAGGAACTTACTTTCAACAGGCAGGCATCCAATTCAAAAACATGCATCCGACTCAAAAGCATGCTATAAATCAAAGAGTACTATACAAAACAGTAACTTTGCTCACCAATCGTTCCTTCATCGAGGATTATGACATTGCAAGAGCAACAGAAGATGAGCCGTACTGAATCCATACCAAAGATTTCCAATTCCTTACCTGACCCTTGCCCTTTTAACGATCCACAACATTATCTGAACCGCGAACTCGGCTGGCTGCAATTCAACCATCGTGTGTTGCTTCAAGCTGCCGATCAGCGCATTCCTCTTCTTGAACGAGTTAAATTTTTGGCTATCGCCGGTTCCAACCTTGACGAATTCTTTATGAAACGAATTGGCGGGCTTAAACAGCAATCCCTCGCCGGCGTCCAGAAACGCACCATTGACGGTCGTTCTCCCGATGAACAGATTGCCGAATGTTATGAAGTCATCAAGGACCACCAAACGCACAAGCAGAAGATATTGGTCGATTTAACCAGTGAGTTGGCCCAGAACAATATTTTGATTTGCACCTATAAAGATTTAAGTGAGGCTGAAAAAAAGGCCCTGCGCAGCAACTTTTACGACAATATCTATCCACTGGTAACCCCGCAGGCCATCGATCCGGCCCACCCTTTTCCCTTCGTCTCTAATCTGTCTCTCAACCTGCTGGTCAACCTGCGTTACCCCGGCAATGGCGAACTCTCCCTGGCCCGGGTCAAGGTGCCGGTGGGCAGTGGCGCCCCCCGTTTCCTGCCGATTGATGACCAGAACCGTTTTGTTCTGCTCGAGGACGTCATGGCCAACAACCTCGATATGCTTTTCCCCGCCATGGAGGTCGTCAGTTGCGATTTGTTTCGAGTCACTCGCAACGCCAATACCGATAAATCTGAAGAACATGCCGAGGACCTGCTGGCATTAATCGAATCGGCCTTGCGAGAGAGAAAGTTCGCCCCTATTGTGCGGCTTGAAATCCTGCCTGACATGAAGGCTTCTCACAGGGGACTTCTCGCCGCAGAACTGGGCCTGGATCAACAAGCCGACGTGTTTGAGGTTAACGGCATTATGGGCGCGCGGGATTTTATGCAACTCACCGCCCTCCCCCTGCAACAGTTTAAAGACAAACCCCACTTGCCCATAGATCACCCGCAACTCACTAAAGGCCGCAATATTTTCTACGATATTCGCGAGGCCCGGTTCATCCTACTGCAACACCCCTACGAATCTTTTGCTTCGTCCGTAGGGCGATTTTTAAAGGAAGCTGCAACCGATCCCAAGGTGCAGGCGATCAAGATGACACTGTATCGCACCTCCAGTGACAGTCCGATCCTTGATCAATTAATTCAGGCCGCCCAGAACGGCAAGCAGGTTGCGGTAGTTGTGGAATTAAAGGCACGTTTTGACGAAGCCGCCAATATACGCCTGGCGACCCGCCTGGAAGAAGCCGGGATTCATGTCACTTACGGCGTAGTCGGTCTCAAAACCCACGCAAAAGTCATTCTGGTGGTTCGTCGGGATTATAAAGGCTTACGCCGTTATGTACACATCGGGACGGGAAACTACCATCCGGAAACCTCCCGCCTGTACAGCGATCTTGGGATGCTCATTTATGACAAGCAGATCGGCCAGGACGCTACCGAATTGTTCAACTATCTGACCACCGGGTATACGCCGGCTCGCCGCTACCAGCAATTACTGGTGGCACCCAAGTCCCTTAAAAAAGCACTGCTGGCAAAAATCGATCGTGAAATTGAGCATCAGCAAAAAGAAGGGGAAGGTCATTTACGGTTCAAAATGAACGCCCTGGAAGATGGAGATATTGCAAAAGCTCTCTATCAGGCAGCCCAGGCCGGAGTCCGGGTCGATCTGCTGATACGCGATAGCTGCCGAGTCAGACCCAATTTGCCCGGCCTTTCTGAAACAGTCCGGGTTGTATCCATCGTCGGCCGATTTCTGGAACATACGCGCCTATACTATTTTCGCAACGGCGGCCAGGAAGAGTATTATATCGGTTCTGCCGATGCTATGAAACGTAATCTGGAACACCGCGTCGAAGTGCTGGTACCTGTGACTGAACCTAAGCTGCAGCAGGAACTCTGGAAAATGCTTGAATCCCAATGGCATGATCAGCGCTGCGCCTGGGATATGCAGGAAGACGGCTCGTACATACAACGCCGGCCGAAACCTGACGAGGACCATCCCGGCAGTCAGGAACTGACCATTCAGGCAGCAAAGAAACGCAAAAGCGATGTTATGCGCCAAAAAGAACGCAAAGGGAAAAAGGGCCGCCAACGGAATTTACGCTGACAATCAGCATTTCATGTTATCTCCCTTTGACCGCAGGAGTTACGCGATGCAAACCCACTGCTATCTTTTTAATGATCAATGCGATGTGGAGAGCTGGCTGAATCAACAGGAGAAGAACGACCTCTGGAAAGCGGTCTCCTTGCAGGAGACCCAATCCACTTATTATGACACTTTTGACTGGCGGCTCTATCGCAAAGGAGCTACTCTGGAATTGAACTGTTCCGAGGGCAAGAAAGAGCTGACCTATCGTTTTCACAATGGAGATATACGAACCAGCTCAGACCATTCTGAGGAACCCGGTTTTGTCTGGGATTTGCCCATAGGCCAGTTGCGCGAGCAGTTGGAACCCCTGATTAAAATGCGCCGTTTGCTGCCGCAGGTAACGGTATGCAGCCAACAACAAAGCCTGGCAATGCTTAATCGCGACAGCAAAACCGTATTGCGGGCTGTGGCTTTTTTTCAGCGTCAGGCCATTGATGCCCAAGGCAGCGGGCACTCCTTGAAATCCTACCTGAAGATCCTGCCTGTTCGCGGATATCGATCGGCCTTAAACCGCCTCAACAGCCTGCTTGAAAACGACCCTTTTTTACAAACGACTCAATTGGATCCACTGGCCGATGCCTTGGCTGCCCTCGGCCGCAGCCCGGCCGATTACAGTTCCAAGCTCAACCTTTCCCTGCAGCCGACCCTGACCGCCCAGCAATCCTTGCGAATCATCCTGAACCATCTGCTCTCGACTCTGCGGGCCAATATTGACGGTACCTGCAGCGATATCGATTCTGAATTTCTACACGATCTACGGGTTTCGGTACGCCGCACCCGCTCTGCATTCAACCAATTTAAAGGCCTGTTTCCGGCGGTGGAGCTGGCTCCCTTTCGGGAAGGCTTTGCCTGGCTTGGCAATATCACCGGACCGACCCGCGACCTGGATGTCTATCTTCTGAAATACCCCGATTATGTCCAGCGTCTGCCTGAAAACCATCGTCAGGACCTGGTCCCTTTCCACGATTTCCTGAAACAACGACAAGCCCAAGAACAAGAGACGCTGGCCGCTCTTCTCGAAGGCGCCAAGAGCTCTAACTTATTCGATCATTGGCAGGAGTTTCTGGATCAGGAACGGGACCCGGACCCGGCTCTTCCCGAAGCCGAGCTGCCTGTGAAGGAGGTTGCCGACCGCCGCATTTGGAAGCTCTTTAAACGCTGCCTTAAGGAAGGACAGGCTATTTCCGACGACACGCCCGCCGAGGCACTTCATGAGCTCCGCAAGACCTGTAAGAAACTCCGATACATGCTTGAGTTCTTTCAGAGCCTCTACCCCGCCGGTGATATGGCTTCTCTGATTAAACCCCTTAAGGCCCTGCAGGACAATCTCGGCGACTTTAACGATTTCGAAGTTCAGAGCGAGGCGATGCATTCTTTTGGCGTTGAGATGGCCAAAGCCCAAAAAGCGCCTCCGGCAACTCTATTGGCCATGGGTATGCTGGCTGAAAACCTGCGTCATCAGCAGCATCAAACAAGACAGGAGTTCAAGCGTCGTTTCGCTGCATTTTGCGGGAACCGGAACTACCGGCTTTTTCGCCAACTGTTTGGCCGTTCGAAAGCAAAGGATTAATCTAAATCATGACCGTACTGGCCACCTACAATATCAAGGGCGGGGTCGGAAAAACCGCCGCGGCCGTTAACCTCGCCTATTTGGCCGCCCGCGAAGGCGCCCGGACCTTGATCTGGGACCTCGACCCTCAGGGTGCGGCAACCTACTATTTCCGCGTCAAACCAAAGGTCAAGGGCGGCTGCAAGGGGTTGGTCAATAAAAAGCGCCAGGCTATCGACCTCGTAAAAGGTACCGATTACCCGCTGCTCGATCTACTGCCGGCCGACTTTTCCTACCGGCATCTCGACATTCACCTTGACGACATGAACAAACCAACAGCGGCGTTGCGCAAGGTGCTCAAACCATTACGCAACGAATACGACTATCTGTTCCTCGATTGTCCGCCCAGCATTTCGCTGGTTTCCGAGGCGGTTTTCGAAGCGGCCGACTATTTGCTTGTGCCCATCATCCCTACCACCCTGTCGCTTCGAACCCTCGATCAACTTATGGCCTTTGGTCAAGACAATTCTTTAAAGCCCTTGAACCTTCTGCCCTTTTTCTCTATGGTCGATCGTCGGAAAAACCTCCATCGGGAAATCATCGCCACCTTGCCGAACAATATCCCGGCCATGCTGAACAGTGAAATCCCCTATGCCAGCGACGTGGAAAAAATGGGCACCCACCGTGCCGTCCTAGGTAGCTTTGCCGGTCGCAGCCGAGGTGCCTTGGCCTATGAAGCCCTGTGGGACGAGGTTCGGGAGCGCATCAACAGTTAATAACAGACCAATAGGAAGGTATTTAATGGCCATAGAAATCGAGCGCAAGTTCCTGGTTAACGGTCAAAGCTGGCGACATGACGCCACCGGTACGAGTTACCGGCAGGGTTACCTGACCATCGATCCGGAACGAACCGTGCGGGTACGAATAGCGGGTGAAAAAGCCTTTTTGACCATCAAAGGTAAAACCGAAGGCATGTCCCGAAGTGAATTCGAGTATCAAATCCCTCTAAAGGACGCAACCGAGCTTCTCGATAATTTGTGCCTGCGTCCGTTGATCGAAAAAGTCCGATATCGCATAAACTTTGGGGGCCGTGTCTGGGAGGTCGATGAATTCGAGGGGGACAATTACGGTCTGCTTCTCGCTGAAGTTGAACTTGAATCCAGCGACGAGCAAGTTGAGCTGCCTCCTTGGGCCGGGAAAGAAGTCACCCACGATCCTCGCTACTATAATGCTTCTCTGTCCCAGTCCCCGTTCCAATCCTGGTGCAAAGAATAACTGGGCGCCGGAAACACGAAAAAGGAATAGCAGTCCTCGCAGAGGTCGTTATGACAAAACGTTTAACCTTGCTTCGTCACGGCAAATCAAGCTGGCGCGATCCCGACCTTGCCGACTTTGACCGCCCTCTCAACAAACGCGGCAAGAGGGATGCCCCGATGATGGGACAGCGTCTGGCTAAAATAGGCTACGCACCTGACCTGGTCCTGGTCAGCCCGGCGCTTCGCACCCGCCTGACCGCCAGGATCATTGCAGAACAACTCGGAGTTGACCAAAGGAAACTATCTTTTGACCATGGTATTTACCTGGCAGATGTCCATGAACTGATCAGCCTCCTGCGATCCATTGAAGAACAATGGAAAGATGTGCTACTAATAGGACATAATCCAGGCATCACCGACCTGGCCAATTACCTTGTGGATGGCTGTATTGAAAATGTTCCGACCTGCGGTATTTTCAGCGTCACGCTTCCGATCTCCCATTGGCGGGATCTCGAAGAAACCACTGGAGGGTTGCTTTTTTACGACTATCCGAAAAAGCAGATCGACCCCTGAAGACTAATGGCAAAGGAGACTATACAATGGGTTGCCTGAAGGGAAAATCGAAGACCAAACCGAAACCGGGGGCGTACGAATGCCCCAAGTGCGGAGCTGTTGTCAAAAAGAAGGGCGATGTTTGTAAAGCAAAGAAGATCAAGGATAAAGACAAGGGCAAAGACAAGAAGAAGTAGCTGAACTGGCAGCCCCGCGGCGAATCAAAAAATAAAGCCCGACCATCTCCCCATTGGAGGCAGTCGGGCTTTATTTTTGAGAAGATACCGTAGAAATAAAAAACGGATTTTAGTGTCATTACGGGGCAGGTGCGCCCTCGGGCTGCGTTTTCGGGGCAGGCTCCTGCTGCTGCACTCCCAGCTCGGCCAAGTGCTTTTGAAGCTCATTCAATATTTCTTCCGCCGAACGCCGCAAAGCCTGCATCTCTTCACTACTGGTGGCCTCTCTCATCGCTTCTTGAAGTTCCACCAGCCGGCGATTCAGTTCAGTAATGGCCGCATCCAGGTCCCGATTGAGCTCTGTAGATTTTTTTTCATAATCTCGGCGTAGCTCGTCGAGCTTACGATTCAGCTGTTCTTCCCATTCGCCGCTCTTCTGCTGCATGGTTTCGAAGATCTGCCGCAAGGGAGAGAGTTTTTCAGTTCCCATAACCAACGCCTTGTCGGCAAGCAAAGTGCCACCGGGGCGCGCCTGCTCAACAATCAAGGCTTTGCCTTCAGGGTTTGTCGGATCGCGGCTGATATAGAACTGTGAATCGACGGTCAGGGCATTTATAAATTCCTTTTCGACAAGAATGTCCACCAGATACTTGCCCTGATCGGTATAGAGTATATGGCGCACTGTGCCGATGAGGTTTTGCTGGAACACCACCGGGTCTTCAACTTTCAAGCCCCCAGTGGCATTAAATTGCACGGTCAGATGATGCTTACCTTGGACACAGCCGGCAATCGCCAGAAGGACCAGTAGAAACAAACAGGCTCTTTTCTGCAGCATAGAATCCTCACAATCTCTGAAAAACCAGGTCAGGAACACCACGTTTTCTACCCTTCAGTCTAGCCCTCTCCGACTTCATAGTAAAGCCAGGCAAAACCAATTCCGGTACCAAAAACCAGTAAAAGTATGTTCCTAACTTGGCCTTTTGGTTAAAACATGGTAATAACTACAGGTGCTTGAAGCCATTGGACAAAATCCCCAGCCGTATTAGGCTTTGAATTAGATTGGCCAACAACCCCAAATCCTTGAAATCAGTTAGCCACGGGAGAGAACTTGATGAAGCCAATGTTCAAATTGGTTATTCTACTAGCCTGCCTGTCCTGCGTTTATGGTTGCGGTTCAGTATATCAAACGAAAAAGAAGGATTTACTTCAAACGGCGACCCTGGATGATTACGGACCACGGCCGCCCAAAAACCATCTCCAGGTTGAAAAGCGCCTGCTCTTATCTTTCCTGAAAAATCAGGAAAAAGCACAACTTTTCTGGAAACCGGCCCGAAGAGACATTATCCCCAGTGACGCAGAGGGTTTGAAGCCGGAACTGGTATGGATCAGCCCCGTTGACCTTAATACCAGACAGAAAGATGGCAGTTTCAGTGATGTCCGGAGCTTTTATTTCGCCTGGTCGCAAGGCAAGCTATTCGCCCTGGCCCTGCCGGAAAACGCCTCCGAAGAACAGGAGTGCCACCGCTGGACCTATCTGAATTAGGGCGCTTTACGCCCCCAGCACACTGAAAAAGCGACAAACCCGATGCAAATAAGACAAAACCCTCTTCCCTTATGGATGGATGGGTTTTCAGTTCCTCAAAGTATACAGTGAAGTAGGCCCTGACAATTAAAAGATAAAAAAAGGGCCTAGGATTTCTCCTAAGCCCTTAATTATTTTGGAGCGGGAAACGGGGTTCGAACCCGCGACCTTCAGCTTGGGAAGCTGACACTCTACCACTGAGTTACTCCCGCCGATAAAGAGCGGCAATTATAGGAACCGCCCTGTTTCTTTGTCAATCGTTTTTTTCCCTGATTTATTCCACTGATTCAATACAAAATACTCGGCCTGTTGCTGATTTACAACGCGGCCAGCTATCTCCTCCAGTCTCAGCGCTTCAAGACAACGGCCAATTGCTGGCCCTTTCAGAGACAGGTTCTGCTGCAGCCAGCCTCCGGTCAAAAGGTCTGGAACTTTTCCCTCCACTCGATACCGATCGAGATCGCTCAACACTGGCCATATAAGGCGGGCAGCCTCGGCAAAGGAAACATTCAGCAATAATCCCAGGAAGCAGACAGCCATCCGGGGATGGCTTCCGAGATTGTCAGCCCATAAAGCTCTGCTTCGTCCCGTGGAAGGCAATTGTAAAAGTTCATCAGCCTGCCGCTTCTCAAGGTCCAGCATGCAATCGACGGCATTTTGAACGGCGCGGCTGCAATGCAAGTTTTGCAATATGAGGCGTACGCCATTGAATTTCTGGCCCGAAAACCAGGCTGCTAATTTGAAAGCTACCGCACGAGTGAATCCCTGCTCTAATTCCCTGGCAAAAAAATCACCAAGGACACCGCTCTTATCTTCCCGGCACAGGAATTTCATCCAATCTTCTGCAAGATCAAGCCGCTCGAGTCCGGAACCCGTGAGCCCCGATTTACCGTCAGAGCCAAATATCAATCCAAGAAGACCAAGCTCCTGCAACCACAACAAACTACGTCGTGCCGGCGAAACAGCGAGCATGGCAGTCAATTCACTGCGGATACGCTCAGGAGCTATACGGTCAAGGCTAGGGGCGGCATGCCGCATGGAGGCAAGAGTACCCGGCTCAATCGTCAATTGAAGGCAGATTGTATGGCGAACCCCTTTCAGAACGCGTAAGGGATCTTCAAACAAGACTTCAGAGGAACAACAACGCAGCCTTCGGCCCTGCAAATCCCGTTGACCGTCGAGAGGGTCGATTAAGGAACCGAATCCGGCACCAGGCTTCAAAGCAATAGCCATCGCGTTGATGGTAAAATCCCGCCGCTCAAGGTCGCCTTCCAGGGAGTCGGCGCGAAAGGGGGAAAAATCGCAGGAAAATTGTTCCATCCCCTGCCCTGCAACCACCCTGCTCTGGCGGCGCTGCGGATCGAGCATAAACCAACTCCCTTCAATCTCGTTGGCAAATGCTTTGGCGAGATCCGTAGGATCATAGGTTGCCGCAAAATCAAAGTCGGCGCTACCGCGATTCAAGAGCGCATCCCGAACAGCGCCGCCAACGAGAAAACACTCGCCTTCAGGCGGTAACAATCGGTTCAGTGTAGGAAAAATCCCTTTCTGCACCAGGTTATTTTCAAGCTGATTTAGTCCCATGGCGGTCTTCACTGGTCAGGCAATGGAGGCAAACTCCAGCCCCGAAAAATTACGACCTTAGCGAGTTAAGCGCAGCCAGCAGGGTGAAATGGGCAAGGGAAAGAGCGGAGACCGCTCAAACCGTTAGCATAAAGACATGATACCAGGCCTTAAAGACAGGATACCGAAAAGACTGTAAACCTGCCCTCAGGACAGATCACAGACGGCCTGGTAAATTAAATCGAAAAGTTCCGCAATGTCGTTTTCGGCAATGCAGGAAAAGGCAATCCGAAGATCGGTGCTATTGATTGCGATGGTGCCGACCTCATATTTATCGAGCAAATGCAGTCTTAATTGCTCGGCGTCTACATTTTTCAGACGCAGACACATGAAGTAACCGGAATTGAAAGGATAGTAGTCCCAGACTTGATCATATTTGCCACTATCTAGAACCTCTTTAGTGCGTACGGCCCGCGCCTTGAGAATCTCAAATTTTTCCTGCTTTTGCTGCAGAAACTGGGGCGACCGAAGAGCTTCGATAACAAAGGTCTGGGAAGGATGGGGACAGTTGGAAATCGTGCCGCGAATGATGCCAAGAGTCTTTTTACTTAGGGATTCGAGTACAGCGGGGCCACCGTCGGTCGAACCGTCGGCAAAAGTAATAAACCCGGTACGAAACCCCCAGGCAAATTCCTCTTTGGTGGCACCGTCCAGCTTGATAGCCAGCAAATTCGGATGACGATTGGCAATCCGGCCAAACAAAGATTCTTTGAGCGAATCCTCGTAAAAAAGCCCAAAATAGGCGTCATCGGCCACAGCCACAATAGCGCAGCCTTTGGCGGCTTGTTCTACCATAGCCTCGACCAGGGCATCTCCTTCGGACTCGGTAGGCGTATAACCACTGGGATTATTGGGAAAGTTGAGGAGGACTATTGCCTTGCCCTGTTCATCGGCAACCTGTTGCAACGCCTCTTTAAAAGCGGAGACATTGAAGCCGCCTTCGGCATTAAAGGTCGAGTAGGTTTTAATTCGACAGCCCCGGCGAGTACCGAAAGTCAAATTGTAATTACCCCAAAGCTTGTCCGGCAGCAGTACCGTATCGCCAGCTTCACAAAAAAGATCGGCAACAATCGCTAAACCATGAGTCAAGGCATTAGTAACGATAGGCTCACTGAAAACCTTTCCCTGCAGGGATGGATTCTCGCGCAACATTTTTTCGCGCCATAAAGCACGAAGTTCTGGTTTGCCAGCGGGCGGTGCATAGGGATAAATATCGGCAGGATCGTAAGCCGCCAGCTTTTCGTGCATACAGTTTAGATGCATGGGTGCGCCGTCTTCGGTGGCAATACCGATAGTGGCATTGAACCGCTTGGCTTTGGCCTTCGCCTCCGCAGACTGGCTGAGAATGCCCTTGGGAAAGAAAATTTCTTTGCCCAATTCGGACAACATTTGCAGCACAGCCGGATTATGTTGCGCAATACCGTCGTTTAACGCACTGGCCAATGGATTCAAAACGAATTCTCCCGGATTGAAAATAGTCGCCTACCCAGAAATAAGGGGCAATTTTTGGCGCATTAAAGCAACAATTTGGAAGGCTTGTCAACGGAAAACAATACCGCAGGCAGACTCATTTTGAAGCGCTCCGCTTTACTAGGAAAAGTATACCAACAATCACTCCGGCAACCAGCAGTGTAAAAAGGATATCCCCTGCCGTAAATTCACTCATATCGCACCTTTTCTTTACGGTTAAAAAGCGAAAGCGATGGCAACCGACCACCCTGCCATCCTCTCTTTGTTTGTACACGGCAAAAGAATAAAAAGCAACCGCGGCGCTAGGCAAAAAAAAAGTGGAGCTTACGCTCCACTTCGTGTCGCCCCTCGGGACAACTTAAAACTCTTGCCGGCCACTAGAGGCCGCCTGTTTCTATATTAATGTAGACAGAACTACATTGATGATGGCTGGGGCGCCAGGGATCGAACCTGGGAATGCCGGAATCAAAATCCGGTGCCTTACCGCTTGGCGACGCCCCAAAAAAGGAGTCAATCTTCTATCAATCCAGGAGACACTTGTCAACTATTTTTATGCGATATTTTGCAGAAAATTATTTCTGAGAGGCGCGAGCCTTAAAACGTTAAGGAATTCTCCCTCATTTTTCCCCTATCCCAGCATTTTGTTCACTACTTCAGCCAGGTCCCTGGAAAGCTTCTTTCTGGAAACAATTCTTTGTAATTGCTGCTGCATAAACTCCCTGCGTCCTTCGTCGTAACGGCGCCAGGCACTGAAACCGCCAGCTAAAAACCCCGCAAGCTGTGGGTTAACGGGATCGAGAGCAATAATCTGCTCCGCCAATAGTTCATATCCGCTTCCATCCAGGGCATGGAACCGCAGAGGATTGGCCCGGCTAAAGGTACCGATAAGGGATCGTACGCGGTTGGGGTTCTGCGCCTGATACGAGGGATGGGTGAGGAGTTTCTTGATGGCCGATACAGTATCAGGCTTGCTGGAACGTGCCTGGACTGCGAACCATTTATCGAGGACTAACGGATCGTCTTCGGCCTGCACATAAAAATCTTCGAGCAGCTCCCTGCCCAACGGTCCTGAATCGTCTGCCATCAGCATCAATGCGGCAAGGCGATCGGTCATGTTGGTTGCTGCCCGATAACTGTCGGTCACAAGCTGAGCGGCCTCCTCGGAACCTGAAGCGTATAGATACCAAAGGCAACGATTTTTCAGGCTGCGTCTCCCTACGTCTTCGGGTTCAACGCTGTAAGGGCCGCTACTTTGGCAGGCACTAAAGACTCTGGTGAAATATTCTCGCAATGAAGCGGCCAGATGTTTGCGAACCTTTTCTCTGCCTGCATGGATGCCCTCGACATCGATTTCCTCCATTTGTTGAGCCAAATAGAGTTCATTGGGCAACTCGAGCAATTTGGCTGCCAGCCCCGGATCCAGGCTTTCATCCTGCAGTATGGCGGCAAAACTTTCTGTCAACAGATTCAATTCGCTATCCTCTGTCTCGCGATTCGACTGTTTTATACCCGCCAATATAATTTTCTCGGCCAGTCTCTGCCCCGCATCCCATCGATTAAAGGAATCACTGTCGTACTTGAGCAGAAATGCTAAAGTTCCGGCCGACTCTTCCCCAACAAATCGAACCGGAGCGGAAAACTGACGAAACAACGACAACACCGGAAGCTCAGGCACATTGATAAAGCGCAACGTTTCCTTGTCTTGACGTAAATGCAGAACCATCTCTTCTGTTCCTGAATCCGCTTCATCTGTTGACAACTGGAGTTTCAGGGCCTGCCCTGCAGTATTAAACATGCCGATCTTACAGGGAATATGCATCGGTTGTTTAACACTCTGCCCCGGCGTCGCAGGGCATTCTTGTTCGAAGGTGATTTCCAGAGCCTGCTCAGCAGCTGAATAGTGGCTGGTGATCGAAACCTGGGGAGTACCGGCCTGAGAATACCAGCGTTGGAACTGCTGCAAATCCAGATTGCTGCCTTCCCCCATGGCCGCCAGAAAATCCTCAACGGTAGCGGCCTGACCGTCGTGGTGCTGCAGGTAACGACGCACACCCTGGACAAAGTTTTCAGGACCAAGGATAGTCTCGAGCATACGAACCAGTTCGGCCCCTTTGTTGTAGACTGTGACAGTATAGAAATTGTTGATTTCCTGATAGTGCTCCGGACGTACGGCATGAGCCAAAGGACCGGAATCCTCGGCAAACTGATGGGTCCTCAATATGCAAACGTCCTCAATACGTTTGACGGCTCGGGACACTTGATCCGATGAAAAATGCTGATCACGAAAGACGGTCAACCCTTCTTTAAGGCTCAGTTGAAACCAATCCCGGCAAGTCACCCTGTTTCCGGTCCAGTTATGAAAATACTCGTGGGCGATGACCCCCTCAATGGCCTGAAAGTCGGCGTCCGTGGCCGTCTCCGGGTGTGCCAGAACATATTTGGAATTGAAGATATTGAGCCCTTTGTTCTCCATGGCCCCCATGTTGAAATCATCTACCGCAACGATCATATAGATATCGAGATCATATTCCAGACCATAGGTCTCTTCATCCCAGCGCATGGCCTTTTTGAGTGCATGCATGGCATGCGCACATTTATCCAGATTGTGTTTTTCAACGTAAATTTGCAGGGTTACTTCCCGCCCGGAACAGGTGATGAAACGATCCTCGATGCAGCCGAGGTCGCCGCTGACCAAAGCAAAAAGATAACACGGCTTGGCAAACGGGTCCTGCCAGGTGGCCGAATGACGGCCATCGCCCATATCCTGTCTCTCGACACAATTCCCGTTGGATAACAGCACGGGGTAGCGTTGCTTATCCGCAACGATCGTTGTCGTAAAACGACTCATTACATCGGGACGATCAAAATAATAGGTTATCTTGCGAAAACCTTCCGCTTCGCACTGGGTACAAAAGATGTCACCGGAACGGTAGAGACCTTCCAGAGCGGTATTGTCCTGAGGCCGAATGGCAACCGTAGTTTCAAGGATAAAGCTCTCCGGCACCGATGGAACGGTGAGACTTTCGTCGTCGACCTTGTACTCGTTTTCCTCCAGAGGCCGGCCATCAAGCAATATCTTTTCGAGTTCGAGCTTTTCCCCATCAAGAATCAGTGGCTCATTTGCGGCACTGCTCTGCCGCTTCAAAGCTAGTCGGCTGGTCACCCTGGTCTGTTCCTCACCAAGTTCAAAATGCAAATCGACGCTGTCGACCAAAAAGGTCGGTGCCGCATATTCTTTCAGATAGATAGTTTCCGCTCGTTTGGCCATTAGTAGGTTTCTCCTGAATTCATAGGTTTTTTCAAAGCGAACCTGAAATATAAATCAAAAAACAAATGGGCGTTCCTTCAACGCCGGGAACTTGCATCGCCGGCTGGTCCTGCTGTAGACTTTGCCCGGAAAACAAGACCCACCAAAAAGGTAGATCGATTATGAATTCCCTGCTCCTGCTGATCCTGGCGCTGGCCGGCTACTGGCTGGCTTACCGCTGTTACGGTCGTTTCATCGGCCGGCGGATTTTTGCACTGGCCGCCGGCAACAAGATGCCGGCCCACCGTTTTCGGGACGGCGTCGATTTCGTGCCGTCCAAAAAACACGTGGTGTTCGGCCATCATTTTACCACCATCGCCGGCCTGGGTCCTATCGTCGGCCCGGCCATCGGCATCATCTGGGGCTGGCTGCCGGCCTTGATATGGGTGGTGTTCGGATCTATTTTCATGGGTGCGGTACATGATTTTTCCGCGATGGTCATTTCAGCCCGCAATCAGGGCAAGACCATCGGTGATCTGACCGGGGCTATCATCAGCCCCTCGACCCGCCTGGCGTTTCTGGTAATTATTCAGTTTCTGTTGTGGCTGGTTCTGTCAATTTTCGCCATGATCATGGGCATCCTGTTTCAACTGTACCCGGCGGTAGTACTGCCCGTGTGGCTGCAGATCCCCATCGCCATTGGACTCGGCCGCTGCCTGCGACGGGGCGGGAACGAATGGTTCTACAGCCTGGCAGCCCTGGGCCTGATGTATCTGTCCATCCTCGCCGGCCAGTTTTTTCCTATCACCCTTCCGCCCTTGCTCGGTTCTTCGGTAACCACCTGGGCGGTTTTGCTCTTTATCTATGTCAGCATCGCCTCGACCCTGCCCATCGATATTCTGCTGCAACCGCGGGATTATATCAATGCTCAGCAACTGCTGTTAACCACGGGCCTGCTGGTACTGGGGGTGCTGTTTGCCCATCCGACCTTCAGCGCACCGGCCATTAACCCCGTCGCTTTTAGTGCCGGCAGCGACATTCCGCCCCTTTTTCCGTTGATCTTCATCACCATCGCCTGCGGTGCCATTTCCGGATTTCATTCCCTGGCCGCATCGGGTACCTCGGTAAAACAGATCGATCGGGAAACGGACATGCTGCCTATCGGCTTCGGCAGTATGCTGCTTGAAGGCCTGCTGGCCATTGTGGCCCTGATTGCCATTGCCGGAGGCCTCGGCCTTGGACTGGAAAAAAACGGGCAGATGTTTTTCGGTGCCGAGGCTTTTCAGGTTCATTACGCTTCCTGGGCGGGCGCCCAGGGCCTGGCGGCCAAGATTGAAGCTTTTGTGGTCGGTGCCGCCAACCTGATGGCCGGCTTTGGCCTGCCGCCACATCTGGGCCGCGCCATTATGGCTGTGTTTATCGTCTCCTTTGCCGGCACCACTCTCGATTCGGCGACCCGTATTCAGCGTCTGTCCCTGCAGGAGATGTGCAAGAACCGCGAGGGCCTGGTGGCCCGCCCCTTTAACAACCGCACTGTGGCTACCCTGGCGGTGGTCGTACTGGCGGCAACGCTGACCTTTATCAAACCGGGGGCCAAAGGGGCGCTGGTACTCTGGCCGCTGTTCGGCGCTCTCAACCAGTTACTTGCCGCTTTGGGTCTGACGGTCGCTACCGTCTACCTGGCTCAAAAAGGAAAAAACTGGTTGGTCACAGCCTTGCCGATGGTTTTCATGCTGACAGTGACGGTGTGGGCCATGGGCGCCAATCTTCTGAAGTTCCTGGCAAAAGGCGACACCTTACTGGTGGCCCTGTCGGTCGGCATCTTCGCGTTGACCGCGTGGCTGCTGTTCGGTGCGCTAGTTGCGCTGCGTAAGGCCATTTGCACGAAAGCAGCGGTGCCGTCGAAAGACATTGAAAAGGACAGCGCATCCTCTGAATTGTCTGCCGGGTAGCGATTGTGATATTTGCCACTAGGACTTAAATTCAAAACCGGCGGGTTGCGTCCCACCAGCCGCCATACTTTTTGTCCATACGGCAACAAAAAGTATGCAAAAAGTGCCTTGCCACTGCGTGGTGCATGCGTTCACGTAGGTATGGAAAAGGCTAACAAACTTTGAAGTACTTTACCGTGACCTCAATTTCTTTGAGCAGTCCCTCTTCCGAAAGTTGATCACTAAAACGATCGATCAGTATCTCTTGCCAACTTTGATCGTAGGGGATATTGGGTTTTAAAACCGGCAACGCAAGTGCAACATCGCTGCGATTCCTTCTGCCGTTCACGCTTTTTAGCTGTTCAATAACAGAAGGGGCGCCAACGGAGTGAATTCGACTGATCAAATTATGTAAGGTGATAGATGCAACAACTCCCGCAACAGAAGTCTCGGCGACAGCCAAT
>NPIE01005001.1_pt2 | contig 88892 bp, 86 predicted proteins | sample 8637661 | NCBI WGS metagenome assembly NPIE01 (sample SAMN07420842, study PRJNA396082) | bioreactor metagenome | isolation source: sample BA12 brine-fed electro-methanogenic bioreactor BA | place: Japan: Kochi | collected 2016-12-09
CTTCATCTCGGCCATGTGTGAGCTGCGCTCACCCGCGGCTCTCGATTTCAGCGTCCGATCGGAATCGAACCGACGTCATCAGCTTGGAAGGCTGAGGTAATAACCATTATACGACGGACGCATGTGCCGTATGCATCACTTTTTACGGGAAATAGGAAAAAGTGTCAAGGGCTTTTTCACGCTTGAAAGGATTTCGGCGATGGGGTAGTATCCGGCCATAATCCTGGACATAAAACAAAGAGAAGGAATGGTAACATGGGTTTACGAGGGGAAGTTTTTTCGAGCAAATTCAATACCGAAAAGCGGACGTATTTTTTCAACGTGAAGGAAAACAGAAGGGGAGATCTCTTTCTGAACATTGTAGAGAGCAAGAAGAACGGGGATATCGCCGGTTTTGAGCGGCAGTCGGTTATTGTTTTTGATGATGAACTGGAAGAATTTACCAGGGAACTCAACAAAGCGATCGATTTCATGAGGAAAAAATCCTGAAACTGCGCCGGTGAATTTCGCTCAGTCCGTGCCGCAGGCACAGCTCCCGGTGGAGCTTTGTCGGGTAGCCCTTGTGCCGGTCGAACTGCCACAGGGGTTCAAGCCAGTGATAGCGGACCATCCAGCGGTCCCTGGCTTCCTTGGCGAGTATTGAGGCTGCCATTATATGGTGATGAATCGAGTCGCCGTGAATAACCGCTTCAATTGCGGAATGCTTGAGCGGCGGTGGGAATTTGCCGTCTACCTGGACAAGATCAATGGAAAGACGCTGGCCCTCGGGGAGGTTCTCAAAGGCGCGTTTCATGGCAAGAAGAGAGGCGTGATGAATGTTTATCCGGTCTATCTCTTCCGGCCAGCACCAGCCGACCCCGAAGGATGCCCGGCTGAGTATCTCGGAAAGGGCCAGGGCACGGCGTGCGGCGGAGAGCTGCTTAGAATCGGCAAGCAGGTGAGTCGGAAAGCTTTCCGGCAGGATAACTGCCGCGGCGGTTACCGGTCCTGCAAGGGGACCTCTTCCCGCCTCATCGATACCGCAGACTGTTTTGCACATGCTTATGTATAATCACAGCAATTCACATTATAGACAAGACGCATCCTCGGATGTAATGATAGTTGGACTGTTTTTCTATACGTGGTATAGTGGAACGTAATTAAATTGAAAGAGTTCGGGAGAATCCGTGTTTTTAAAAAGCGTACAGATATTCGGCTTCAAATCCTTTGCGGACAGAAGCACCATAGAGTTCCGTGACGGCATCAGCGCCCTTCTCGGGCCCAACGGATGCGGCAAAAGCAATGTAGTTGACTCCATAAAGTGGGTGCTCGGAGAGCAGTCCACCCGCACCCTCCGGGCGGAGAAGATGGAAGATGTTATTTTCAACGGCACCGAGCACCGAAAGGCGCTCAATGTCGCCGAGGTAACCCTGACTCTAAGTAATGATGACGGAACCCTGCCCATCGATATCCCGGAGATAGAGGTAAAACGGCGTCTTCACCGGTCGGGAGAGTCGGAATACTTTATCAATGCCACTCCGGTAAGGCTTCGCGAGGTGCGCGAGCTTTTTTTCGATACGGGTATCGGAAAATCATCCTATTCGATAATGGAACAGGGTAAAATCGACCAGATTCTCTCCAATAAGCCGGAGGAGCGCCGCTATATATTCGAAGAGGCCGCCGGAATAACCAAGTACAAGCTCAAGGGGGCCGAGGCCGAACGAAAGCTTCAGCGGACCGAAGAGAATATGCGTCAGGTTGAAGGCATCCTGCGGGAGGTGAAGCGTTCCTACGATACCCTCAAGGCGCAGTCGGAAAAGACCGCCACCTACCGGACCTTGAAAGATACCATTTTTGAGCTGGAGCTCGATATTCAGCTTCTCAAGCTTAAGGATATCCTGGCGGATCAGCATCAGAAAGACGAAAAGCTTAAGGAAAAGAGCGGCCGCCGCGACGAGCTGCGCAAGGAAATAGACAATATAAACAACCTCCTCGAGCAGAATCTCGATCAGGTTAACACCATGGAGTCGAGTCTTATCGAGGCGCAGAAGCGGCTCTACGGAATAGATATCGAGAAGAATAACCGGGAAAGCCGGAGGCAGATTCTTTCCGAGCGCTCCTCCGAGCTTGAACGGCAGGCCCAGGCTGCCATCGGCCGTCAGTCCACCATCAGGGAAAAAATAGCCGCCGCCGGAAAAAGCATTTCGGACAAGGAGAAACTGCTCGAGGAGTTTACCAAACGGATAGGCGAGGTGGAGGAGAATATTACCGGGTTTACCCGCAATATCGAGTCCGCGTCCAACCGCATACACGAGAATGAAAAAACAATCGCCCGCAATGAGGGCGAGGTTCTCAATCTTGAAAAGGAGCGGGACCGGCTTCAGATAAGCCTTCGGGAAATTACCGACGACATAGTCACCCAGCTTGACAGCAAGCTGAAGGAGACCGGTTATTCAAGGAAGGAGCGCTCCGAGATGGAGGAGGAGATTCTCCAGACCATAGAGGCTCTCTCCATCCAGCTGCGGGGAAAACGTTCGATGGTGGAGGATGCGATCCAGTTGGGTGAGAGCGAGAAGCAGCAGACCCTCGCCATGGTGCGTGACGCCCTCACATCCACAGGAGAAGCTGCGGCCCGCCTTGCAGGGCTCTTCGAGCGCTACCGCGTCGCCGTCCCCTCCTTCATTGATGATTTTCTCGCTCCCGAAGGAATTATCACCCGCAAAAGGGAAATTGATCAGCAGATTGAAGCCGCCGGGGCCGGAATGGCAAAGCGCCGCGAGGAAATCGCAGCCCTGCGGGAAGAAAACCGCACCCTCTCCTCGAAAATTGACGAGTACCGGCGCACCCTGGAAGAGCTGCGCATAAGCCGGGCCCAGATGGACACCCAGAAGCAGGCGATGCAGGAAAGCCTTGCGGCCCTGCGGCGCGAACTGGGAGACCTTGAAAAACAGCTTGCCGCCGCGGCGGAAGAGGCCGAACGGTGCAGCATCAGCATAAAAGAGAACAAGGAAAAGATAGAGTCCCTTGAAAAGGAACGGAAGGAGCTCGAAAAGCAGGAAGCCCAGCTTAAGAAAGAGCTGGGGCGCCTGGAATCGGGCATCAACGACCGCAACAAGGAGCTTCTCAAGAAGGAATCGAGCCTGAAGCAGCAGATGGAGCAGCTCGGAAAGGTGCAGAGCCAGGTGGAGCAGCTTCAGATGAATCTGGCCGCCCTTGAGACCGAGATCCGGAATATCTACGACAACTTCCGCGACCGCCATTCCCGGGATCTGAACGAATACGATTCGCGAATGTTCGAGATACGGGTCGAGGCTAAGGAGCTCAGGGAGCAGCTGTCACAGGCTCGGGAGTCGCTCAAGGGCCTGGGGCAGGTCAACCTTATGGCACCGGAAGAGTTTGCCGAGGTGAAGGAACGCTATGACTTCCTGAACGGACAGATAGAGGATCTCTACAAAGCCAGGGAAGACCTTACCCGGATAACAAAGCAAATCAAGGTTGAATCGACCGAGCTTTTTCTGGAAACCTACGAGAAGATAAAGAAGAATTTTCACTACATGTTCAGAAGGCTTTTCGGCGGAGGCCGGGGAGAGCTTCAGCTGACCGAGCCCGATCAGGTGCTCACCAGCGGAATTGAAATTTACGCTCAGCCTCCGGGTAAGAAGCTGGAGAATATTTCCCTCCTTTCAGGCGGAGAGCGAAGCCTCACCGCCGTTGCCATGCTTTTTGCCACCTATATGGTAAAACCTTCCCCCTTCTGTATTCTTGATGAGATAGATGCGGCTCTGGACGAGTCAAATGTCGGCCGCTTCATCAATGTGCTTATGGAGTTCGGGCAGAAAAGCCAGTTCATCATCATTACCCATAACAAGAAAACCGTTGCCGGTGCACGGACCCTCCTTGGGGTAACCATGGAGGAATCCGGCGTGTCGAAGGTTATTGCCGTTCGTCTTGCCGATGACGGAAATGTGGTGGAGGAGGCGGAGCTTGACGGAGTTCCTTCGCAGTAGAGAGTTCAGACTCTTCATTGTAATCAGCCTCGGGGTCCTGCTTCTGGCCCTGCTTATCACCATTCCCGCGGCCCTGATCGGCCGCAGGAGAAGTGCGGAGCCGCTTCCGGCAAGCAGAACCGCCGCGCAGCCGGCCTCTCCCGTGGTAAAACCAGAATCCATGCTCCTTCCCGAAATCTGGAACAGCCCCAGACCCCTGGAACCGGTGTTCTACCGGCAGCCGATTGATGGCTGGAACTACTCACGCATTGAACCGTTCTGGATCTCTCCGGAGATGATCCGTTACGAAACCGTGAAAAAGGAAAGTGACCGGGCGGTCCGGGAATATCTGGAGCCTCTGCCGTGAGAAAAACACTGCTTGTAATCCTTCTGATAAGCATATTTTCCCTGATGGTCTCCTGTACCACCGTCCCCCCGTCTCCGGTGATTACGGATGCACCGGAGAGGGAAGAAGCTGCGGAAGATTCAGTGTCTGAGGAAGCGGTACAGCCCGAGGCGGTGCCGGATGCGGGAGCAGTACGCCCTCCGGTGTCGGTGATAGAAACCGATGCCGTACCTGCTGCTATGCACATACCCCGGCTTTCCGATCCGCTGCCCGTTCCTCCGCTTGTAGAAGAAACGGAAGTTCCCGGCAATGTGCTTGCAGGTGCGGTTACGGATGCAGGGCTTGAAGCCGAGAATCCGGAGACGCTGCCGCTGCCCGATATTCCCCCCGCGACGGCTCCGGTCGAATCGGCTCCGGTCGCAAGTTCTGACGCGTCTCCGCCTCCCGGCACGGCACCGGCTCCAAAACCCGCCCCGGTCCGCTCCCCGGTCCGCGCCCCGGCTGCCACCGAACCAGACAGGGTCTCAGCCCCGACCCCGACCCCGACGTCCGTATCCGCTGCCAGAAGCCCTGCTGCGTCACCGCCTCAGGAACCTGAGCCGGAAACGGTATCCGCCCGACCGGGCGACGATATAACCATAACGCTGGAAGGCAACGGCTGGATATATCTGGGAGCGGGATCCGACGGCAGCGAAAACGGAACCGTTCAGGTCCGTTTTCTCGACCGCAGCTCCCGGGACGGCAACAGCCGCTTCCTTTTTTCGACCGCCAGTGAGGGAAGTGCCATACTCCGGTTTCAGCTTCAGAACAGTGCCGCGGGGACACGTCAGCTCCGGAGCTACCGTCTTGAGGTTTCAGCGGAGGACTCAGGCGTCAGGGAAGCGGCGGGCCTTGAGGAACTCCCTGCAGCGGAGGATGAAGAGAAGGCAGAGGAGAGGAAAAACCTTGAGCTGACCCGGCTGATTGAACGCTATGATGCGGGAGAAAGAAAAGACTCCCTTCTGATTCTTCACGGGCTGTTTGAAAAGCACGATGGTGAGGAAGTCCTGGATCTGTCCCGGTTTACAGAGCTTCCGGCACCGTCGGAAGGTGAACTTCCGGGTGTGTTTTTTTCCGAAACTTTTTTTGATCTCCTCGATCGTATGGCTGATTCCGGGGGATTCGCCGGAGAAGGGGAGCGTGTCCGGTTTATCGAATGGCTTCTCTCCGCCGTTCCGCCGGGAGAACGGGATCTTTACTATTTCCGTCTGGGAAAACTGTTTGAGGAAAAACTCTTTCCACGGGATCCCGCCGGGGCGGTTCATTACTATTCGAAGATCCGTCTGGAATACCCCTGGAGCAGATACTGGAACAAGGCAGTGGAGCGGGAGCGTTTTCTCCGCCGTCATTATCTCGAACTGCGTTAGGCGTTGCGATTCCAGGTGTGGACTGAAGAATATCTGCTTTTCATGGCAGCAAAAATGATACCGAACGTCATCGCGAAGCGTTAAAGTGAGGTATCGTTTTTTCTGCCCTGGGAAAGTATTATTTCTTTAATCCAAACCTGGAATAGCTCCGGGCGTTGACACGGCTTTGACAAATGCGGTATAAAACTTGGAGACTCGGACGATGGGATTGGTATGTTAGAGAGAATTTCCGATAAGTTTTCAGATGTTTTCAGGCAGATTTCCGGCAAGGCGACCATTTCGGATAAAAATATCCAGGATGCCGTTGAAGAGATCAAGCTTGCGCTGCTCGAGGCGGATGTAAACCTCAGGGTGGTGCGCCGTTTTGTCAACCGGACCATCGAGGAAGCGAAGGGCGAAGCGGTTCTCAAAGCTGTCAATCCGGGTCAGCAGTTTGTAAAGATTGTTCATGACCGTATTGTTCAGCTTCTGGGAGACCAGCGGCAGGATCTTGAACTAAAAGGGCCGGATACGCTTTCAAGCATTCTCATGATGGGGCTTCAGGGTTCGGGTAAAACCACAAGCTCCGCCAAACTTGCCCTGCGTCTTCGGGAAGAGGGGCGAAAACCCCTTCTCGTCGCCGCCGACCTTGTCCGGCCCGCTGCCGTGGATCAGCTTCAGGTGCTCGGCAAACAGGCGGGAATTGAAGTATTTACCCTTCCCGGAGAGACTGATCCTGTTAAGGTGGCCAAAGCAGCCGGAGCATATGCCCGCCGGGGCAGTTTCAATACGATGATCGTCGATACTTCCGGCCGTCTGCATCTTGATGTCGAGATGATGCGGCAGATCGTGGATATCCGCGATGCGGTTGATCCGGTCGAACAGATTTTTGTCGCCGATTCCATGACAGGTCAGGAAGCGGTCAACATAGCAAAGGAATTCGATGAGAAGGTTGGAATTACCGGGGTAATTCTTACCAAGTTTGATTCGGATACCCGGGGCGGAGCGGCTCTTTCCCTGAAGAGCGTAACAGGAAAGCCGATCAAGTTTATCGGTGTGGGGGAAAAGCTTTCCGATCTGGATCCGTTTTACCCCGAAAGGATCGCATCCCGTATCCTGGGGATGGGCGATGTAGTCAGCCTGGTTGAAAAGGCGCAGGAATCGATCGATCTGGAAGAGGCTGCGGCCCTCCAGGAAAAGATGATTTCCGCAACCTTTACTCTGGAGGATTACCTCGACTCTTTTGCGCGGATGCGCAAAATGGGGAGCGTACAGTCTCTTCTCGAGATGATTCCCGGAGCAAAGGGTGCCATCAGCGAGGATGATATTGACGAGAAGGAAATGGGACGTGAAGAGGCAATCATCCTCTCCATGACCCGGGACGAGCGGCGCAATCACCGGATTATCGGACCTTCGAGACGGAAACGGATCGCGAAGGGAAGCGGTACTTCGGTTGCCGAGGTTAACCGGCTTCTGAAACGCTTTGACAAGATGCGTCTCATGATGAAGAAGGTTTCAAAAAACAAAAAATACCAAGCGAAGTTAATGCAAAACCTTGGTGTGTAAATATAAGGAACGCGTTAGGAGGTTCTAGTTGAGTGTTAAAATACGACTGAAGCGGTTCGGGACCAAAAAAAGGCCCTATTATCGGATTGTTGTGATGGATTCCAGGGCTCCCCGGGACGGACGGACACTGGAAGAGGTTGGTCTTTACCATCCCATCGAGGCTGCAGACAAGCAGCTCAGGCTGGATGAGGAAAAGATCAAGGGATGGCTTTCCAAAGGCGCGCAGCCTACCGACACGGTACGGAAGCTGCTGAACAGCCGGGAAATTCATATCAAACGGTAAAAGGTATCAGCACCCTGGGAGATACGGAAGTGGAAAAGGATCTTGTTGAGTATATTGCGAAGTCTCTCGTTGACGATCCCGACGGGGTGGAAGTGCATTTGATCGAGGGTGAGAAATCAACCATTCTCGAGTTAAGGGTATCGCAGGACGATATCGGTAAGGTTATCGGCAAACATGGAAGAATCGCCAAGGCGATCAGAACCATTCTCAGTGCCTCTGCAACCAAATCCGGTAAAAGGACCGTTCTCGAGATTCTTGACTGATGGAAACTGTTGTAGTGGGGAAAGTACGGACCTCTCATGGGGTCCGCGGCTTTCTGAAGGTCAAATGTCTGTCGGGCGAGACGGGGCATCTTCTTAAGCTGAAGGAACTTGTTCTTCGGAAAGAAGGAAAAGACCGCAGCTTTACGGTTGAATCACTCCGGACCGCCGGCCCCGAAGATCTTATCCTGAAGCTGGAGGGAATTGAGTCTCCGGAAGAGGGAAAAAGATGGTCCGGTGCGGAGGTTGTCGTTCCTTCGGAATGTGCCGCCGAACTGAGGGAAGATGAGTACTATTTTTCGGATCTTATAGGATGCCGTCTGATGGTGGGAGATACAGCTGCCGGGACCGTTGAGAGCATTGTGGAAAACGGGATTTCGGAGCTGCTGGAGGTAAGGACCGATTCGGGAAAGAGGATAATTCCCTTTCAGAAACGCTTTATTGGTCATGTGGATGTAAAGGCCGGAACGATTGAGCTTCTGATGCCGGAGCTTCTCGACTGATGAAGTTTACGGTTTTGAGCCTGTTTCCGGAGATTGTTGACACTTTTTTTTCCACTTCGATTATGGCGAAGGCTGTTGATCGGGGGCTTATAAGTGTCAATCTGGTCGATATACGTGATTTTGCCGCGGATAAGCACCGTACCTGCGACGACGCCCCTTACGGAGGCGGAGCCGGAATGGTGCTTAAGGCCGAACCCCTTGCGGGTGCCCTGGATTCGGTCGGGGCCGCGGCAAAAAGGGTCGTATATCCTACGCCGTCCGGAAGGCTTTTCGACCAGAAGAAAGCGGTGGAACTTTCAGCGGCGGATGAGCTTGTTTTTATCTGCGGACGGTACGAAGGGATTGATCAGAGAATAATTGATCTGTATGTGGACGATGAAGTGTCCATAGGAGATTATGTTATTTCATCCGGCGAGGTTGCCAGCCTGGTGATTATAGACGCTGTTTATCGGCTGGTGGAGGGAGTAATCAGCGGTGAATCTCTTGCTGAAGAGAGTTTTACCGGCGGATTGCTCGAATATCCGCATTACACCAGGCCTCAGGTGTTTTGTGATCTGCCGGTTCCGGATATACTGCTCTCCGGAAACCATGCGGAGATAGAACGCTGGCGCATGTTGCAGCGGATTGAAAAGACCGGGCGGAACAGGCCCGATCTTCTGAAAAGAAACGGGAACGACGAAAGCTAGAATACGTATTGAAAAGCAATACGGAAGGGGAAGCGAATATGGATGTAATTAAGGCGATCGAAGCGGAACAGGTTACCGAAGGACGGAATAATTTCCGGATCGGAGATACCGTTAAGGTACACTACAAGATTGTTGAGGGTCAGACCGAACGTATCCAGATTTACGAAGGTCTGGTTCTTGCCTTCAATAATGGCGGAATCCGGAAGACTTTTACCGTAAGAAAGATGTCTTACGGTGTGGGAGTGGAGAGGGTTTTTCCCCTTCACAGCCCGAAGATCGAAAGAATCGAGCTGGTACGGCGTGGTCGTATCCGCAGGGCAAAACTCTACTACATCCGGGACCGGGTTGGTAAGTCTGCAAAGGTTCGCGAGCTGATCAGAAAGAAGGGACAGAAAGCGAAAGAGAACGCCAGATAAGGGTCGTTCCCCATGTCCAATCTTGTAATACCTCAATCGGTATTTACACGCGCCGGATTGTACCCCAGGGTACGGTCCGGCGTTTTTATTTCATTCACCGTGGAAGGTAAGGGCGAAGACGGCCGCTGGCGTATTCTCATAGGGGGAAAAGAGCTCAGGGTTTTCTCGGATCTCAGGCTTGAAACGGGCCGGGGCTACCGTGCAAAGGTCTTTGTAAGTAAGGGTATGGTGGAACTCAGGATGATGCAGCCTCCACGTCCTGACGCCGCTCTCAGGGAGTCTCTGGAGCGCTTCTCTCCCGGTCTAAACGTCAGGGAACTGGCTGTGCTGCTTTCGAGTGCGGGAATCCCCGTACGTGCTGAATCGCTCGAACGCTTTGTCCGTCTTATCGATCGGCTGCAGAGCGACCGTTTCGGGAGAAGGCTCCTTTCTCTTCTTCTGGGTAAGGGCATTGATCCGGAGGAAGGTGATTCCTTCAGGCGGCTTGAGGCGCTCTTTTCCGGCGGCGGCAGGGAAGACAGCGGCCGGCAGGAGGAAAGAAACAGACGGAAACGGGAACGTTTTTCCGGTAAAACGGTACGCGAAGCGGTATGCGCAGAAGACGGGCAGGGTACGCTTCTTTCCCTTTTTAACCATCTTTCCTCAAAGGGCGGAAACTGGATCCTGATACCTCTTCCCGCAGCTGAAAAGGAGGGCGACATTCTTGAGGGCGTTCTTAGAATCCGCTTCCCCGCTGGTGTCTATGACCGGATTGACCGGGCTGCGCTCACCATACGGTCGGCCGGTGACGAGTCGTATCATTTTCTGTTTGATGATATCCGGGAATCACGCATTCTCAGGGTCTTTCTTCCGCCTGAAATGATAAAACGCATAAACGGCGCAATGATTGACGATTTCCGCAAAAAATTGAATAACCTTGGTGTCCAACTTGACGATATTAAGAGTATGGATCTTTTTGACGGCTGCGATTTCTCCGGAGGCGGAGGAATTTCAGAGATCGATACCCTGGTGTGAGAGGACTATGCTTGAAAAAGCGATTGCACTTGCGTATGATAGGAGAGAAAACACGGCTCCAAGGATTACCGCCAAGGGTCGTGGTGAGGCGGCGGAGCGTCTGCTTGCGATAGCCAGGGAACATGGTGTTCCTGTCGTCAAAGAGGAGGAACTGTGTGAGCGACTTTATCTTTTTGATCTGGAAACGGTCGTTCCCGAAGTTCTTTATGAATTGGTTGCGGAAATCTACAGCTTTGTATGGCAATTACGGGAAGGTACATGAATCGTTATAAAGTAAGTGAGTTACAGGAAGGTCAGCAGTTCAGTGCTCCGGTTTTTATAGATGAAGAGAGTCTGCTTGTTCCCGAAGCTGTCTCCATCAAACAGAAAGATATTGACCGGCTTATCAGATGGGATATTGAGTATGTAAGCAGTGACGGGGTCCCCGTATCCGAGGCTTCCCTGGATAAGCAGATAGAATCCTTGAGCGGCAATGTCGGCAAAAAGCTTCTTCATCTCTATGCTGATGCCCTGATCCTTCTCGATAAGTTCTATGTGGATGCCGAGCATGGATCGAAACTGGATCCGTCAGTCATGGATGAGATGATGCACAGCTACTACCCTCATCTGCGGGATTCGATTGATGATGCGATGGGACTGACTTTCAGGAAGAGCGTTACCGAAAGCCGGTACGCCGGCGGTGCGCTCAACTGCATGATCCTCTCGGTTGCAATCGGCCAGAGAATAAAACTCCCGGGACATCGTCTCATGAATCTTGCGCAGTCGGCTCTCCTGCACGATATTGGAATGACCCGCATTCCCCGATCGATTATTGAAAAAAAGGGAGCGCTCTCCGAAGAGGAGATGAAAGCAATGCGCTCTCATACGGTGCATTCCTACCGGATTATAACCAAAGAGCTGGGGCTTTCCGAAGAGGTGGGCAGGGTTGTTCTTCTTCACCATGAACGCTGGGACGGAAAAGGGTATCCCAAGGGAATTACCGGAAAGGAAATTCCCGTTGCATCACGGATAATATCGGTAGCAGACGCATATGAAGCCATGATAAGGGACCGTCCCTACAGGGGATCAATGATCGGCTACAAGGCGGTCCGGCAGGTTCTGAACGACAATGGACGTCGTTTCGATTCAGATATCCTCAAGGTCTTCATAAAGAGCATGGGAGTGTACCCTCCCGGCAGCGTTGTAATTCTTCAGGACGGAAGCGTCGGCAAGGTAATCCGGAATCACCGTGAGGTTCCATTGAGGCCGGTAGTGCAGCTTCTGGTAAACAGCAGCGGAGAGAAGCTGAGCTCGGTAAAGCAGCGAACCATCGATCTGCTTGAGGCCCCGGAAGCGTTTATAGCCAGAGCAGTGCACCCGAAAGAGATAGAGAATGAAAAATGAGCTATGCAAGCGGACGGAAAGGCGAAGAGCTGGCGGTCCGGTATCTTGAACAAAGAGGTTGTACGGTTCTGGCAAGGAATTACCGGGCCGGACGCGGAGAGGTCGATATTATAGTCCGAACGGATGATCGGATTGGTTTTGTTGAAGTAAAGAGCTGGAAGGTATATGGTATGGACAGTCTGGAATATGCGGTTGATCAGAGAAAACAGGCGAAAATAATATCCGCTTCCAGAAAATTTCTGGCGGATGATTCGAGGTATGATGGTCTGCAGATCGGTTATGATCTGCTCTTTGTGGACGGCTCCGGCGGTACAATCACCTACCTTAAGGATGCCTTTACCGAAACGGGGATACTATGAGCCGAAAACAGAGAAAAATCGATCCGCGAAAAATTGAAGAGCTTAAAAAGAAGATCAATGATCAAAGGTATATTGCCGGAGCGATAGATTCACTTGCATTGATAATAACGAAAGAGTTACTGCATCTTAACGGAGAATAGTGTGGAAGAAGAAAAACAGTCCGGCAAAAGAGCTGGAAAGAGAAGAAGAGGCCGGCGCGGGAATAAAAGCAAAAAGCCGCAGCTGCCGCAGATGGAGCTGGTCTGCTCAATATGCGGTAAACCGATAAAATATATCTATACGGCACTCGAGTACGGACAGAAGCGCGAACCGATACACTTTGACTGTGTTCTCAAGGATCTGGAAGAACGTGAAGAATTGGGTCCCAATGAAAAAATATGCTATATCGGACAGGGATCGTTTGGTATAATAAAGTATCAAACAGGGGCCGGCGGAAAGAAGTTTTCCATAAGAAAACGAATTGCGGTTGAAGAGCCTAACGGGACTGCCGATTGGCGTAAAGAACTTGGAAAGGCTGTAAGACGATAGAACACAAGGGACGCTGGTTTTCTGCTCTATTGGTGAGGTCCGTATGTCTTTAAAGTATGCAATCCTGGGGCTCCTGGAAGAGGAGCCGCGTTACGGTTATGAGATTAAGCAGCGTTTTGAACAGACAATGGGAGAGTTGTGGCCTGTTTCTTATGGTCAGCTCTATCCTACCTTGAAACGCCTTACTACTGAGAATCTGGTGACAGTTCAGACGGTACAGGGGAAAAAAGCTGTCGACAAACATGTTTATTCCATAACAGCGGAAGGGAAAAGAGCCTTTTCCTTCTGGCTTTCCAGAAAAAATAAAAAAATGCAGACCTCAATCAAGGACGAATTCTCACTCAGTCTGTTTTTTCTTGATAAAATGGAAGGTGATGACTTGTCCGTTTCGGTGAACATGCTTCATGAGAAATCTCTTCATCGTCTTGCCAGCATACGGAAGAACAATAATGGACTCGAAAATGATTCACCCATGTACCGGAAACTGCTGGTCAGAAAGATGGAACTATTTATGGAGGCTGAGGAAACCTGGCTCCGTGAGCTGAAAGATCAGATTGTCTCCGGGCATGAACTAAGCTGAGGAGTACCGCCTCCGGAAAGCAGATTCGCATCCGGATGGTATATAAAAAGCGCCGGTCATACAATTGAACCGGCGCTTTTTTTGCTTGCCTTGCCCTTATTTATCGGGCAGCAGTCAGAACTGACGGATAATTAGAGGTTCTGAAAGCTTCTTATGACTTCCTGAGCCTTCAGCTTGACAGGCCGGATATAGTTGCCCGATGAAATCCTTACCAGTGCTCTGAAAATGGACGCGTCGTTTAAACCGTCACTGCTGTTTCTGAGCTTTTCAAAGGCAAGGAGAGAGGCGAAAGCAAAATTATTGTCCGGTGTCATAATGTCATCTCTGAGAATTGCGAAGGAAAGAGCTTCGGTTACCTGATTGCTTTCGTTTAATCCGAGTTCGCCGAGAGCATAGGCAGCTTCAGCTTTTACCATCGGTTCATCATCGTTGAGAAGAACATTGATAAGGGAATCTTTTGCCCTTATTCCGCCGATCTTGCCAAGAAGTTCAGCTGATCTGCGCCTGACTTCAGGGAAATTGTTGACCATCCGGCCGTTTTCACGGAACTGGGCTCCTGTGCCCTCAAGAGACAGGGCGTCCAGAATGTAGTGGGCTTCTTCATCACCTTCCGCAATCTTGCCCGCTTCAATCATTTCCTCAAGGCTGTCGAGTGCGTCGATCTTCATGTCCCGGTCCAGACTGAAGGCCATCTCGCCGATAATCTTCAGTTCCACACTTTGAAGGAAGACATCTTCAACCGTCTGTTCCCTTGTTCCGCCTGCCTGTGAATAGAGGGCAGGTGCAAGCACGAGAAGCATTATCACCGCGCCAATAAGAAATAACATATTCTTTTTCATACAATTCTCCGTTTTGGTAAAATTATTCAATTATTCCAATCTTCCATCTGCCGCCGCTTTTTTGCAGCTCATAGATAATAACAGGACTCTCGTTAATATACATATATGCCCGAACACGGTTTTCGTCCAGTGCTTTAATCTCATCCAGGCGGACATTCTGTCTGCTTCCGACAACCACGTAGTGAAAGTAGTCCTGAAGAGAACGAAGAACTATATTGTACTTTTTGAGCAGAGGAGATTCGGACTGCGTACGAAGCACCTCCGGGTCACTGAAATAAGCACGGTATTCGTCGGTAAGATATGAGAGCCAGGCCTGATAATCTTTCTTTGCTATAATCCCGTTGAGCTCCTGAACCAGTTTGTTAAGGTCCTTTTTGGTTTCTTCATACACCTCTTCGGGCATAACATAAGCAGATTCGCTTTCTTCGGCAGGGGCCGTATCCTCTTTTTCCTCCGTAATGACAGTTTCCGGCGCTTCTTTCTCCGGAGGTGGAGGCACCACCGCAGGTTCAGTGGCCGGTGGGGCTCCGGCACAGGCTGTCAGAAGGCTGAAAAAACATACTCCTGCGGCAAGAAGAAGGGTGATAATAAACTTGTTCAGGTTCAGGCTGTTTGTTTTCATCTTTACCAACAAGTGTACTTAGATGCAGCCCGTTTGTCAAAACCCTTTTTCATGAAAGAGGATCGTAAGAGGCCGGGTAAGAGATGTTGCGTATTGACGGGCATTCGTTCATGACTTAGACTTCCTTACCATGTTAAAAGCGATGTTTCCGGGCACATTTGATCCCCCGACAAACGGCCATCTGAACCTGATAAGCAGGGCGGCCTCCATATTTGAAAAACTCTTTGTTGTCATTGCGGTCAATCGTGGAAAGAGCTGTACATTTAATGAGCATGAGCGATATGAAATGATGAAAGAGCTGCTATCACCCTACAGAAATGTGGAGGCGGTGCTCTGGGACCGCCTGGTGGTAGAGTTCGCCGATGTTCACGATGTAAAGGTTATGGTACGTGGAGTTCGTGCCCTGGCGGATTTCGGCTACGAATTTGAGCTTGCAATGACCAATAAGGGCCTTGCTCCGGAACTTGAGATCATGTTTATGCCCACGGATCCCCGTTACTTTGTGCTCAGATCTTCTGCAATCAAGGAGATAGCCGATTTCGGGGGAGATGTCTCTTCGATGGTTCCACCGCTTGTTGTAGAGGCTTTAAAGGGCCGCTACGGTAAAAGGGGTGGTTGACAATGGACTCTTTTTCACGGTAGTCTCTTTTGACTGTTGCGTGATAGAAATTCTTGCCGTGAGGAGAGGATATAATGGCGGTACCTAAATATAAGACTTCAAAAGCCCGGTCCAGATCAAGAAGATCTGAAAACATGAAACTGAAAACACCGGGCCTGATTGAGTGCACTACCTGTGGCAACAAGATCCTTCCACATCGTGTATGTCCGAAATGCGGGCATTATCGTGGGAAGCAGATTCTTGAACTGCAGGATATGGCGTAAGAAGGAGTAGCGTATGGATGAATTGTTTGAGAAGGTAAAGAAGCTTATTGCTGAAAAACTGGAAGTTGAAGCTGCAAAGGTAACTATGGAAGCTTCATTTCGACAGGATCTCGGAGCCGACAGTCTCGATACCTACGAGCTGGTCTACGCGATTGAAGAAGAGATGGGTATCACCATTCCCGACGAGAAAGCGAACGAGTTTGAAACCGTCGGCGATGCAGTGGAGTTCCTGCGAAGCCAGTCGAAGTAAAAAGTCGTGAGTCTTCTTCCGAAGATGCAGCCTCTGGAAGCACCGCCGGTGCTTGCAGAGCGAAAGAAAGAGCTGCAGTTATTTGAAAAACATGTAGGTATCAGGTTCAGGAAGCTAGAATTCCTGAACCTTGCTTTTTCCCACCGGTCGTACGCGAACGAGTACGGCGGAAATGTCGACAATAACGAAAAACTTGAATTCCTGGGCGACAGTGTTCTCGGGCTTGTTGTCAGCGAGTATCTCTTTACTATCCTTCCTGACAAAGCCGAAGGAGATCTCGCACGGGTTAAATCTTTTGTCGTAAGCGAAGAGAGTCTCGCGGAGATATCCAAAAAAATAAAAGTGGATAACTATATCCTCATAGGAAAGGGTGAGGAATATTCGGGCGGAAGAAACAAGAAAGCTATTCTTGCTGACTGCATGGAAGCAATCATAGGAGCCTACTACCTGGACTCCGGTTTCAAAGCCGCCAGGAGTTTTGTGCTCAAGTACCTGATTCCCGAAATAAACAAGGTTCTCGAGAACCGGCACAAGAAAGACTACAAGACCCTTCTTCAGGAATATGTACAGAAGCAGTTTAAAAGTTATCCCAGGTACTCTCTTGTAAAGAAAACCGGTCCGGACCATGACCGGACCTTCTGGATAGAGGTAAGGATCGACGGAAAGCTTTACGGACCGGGAAAGGGAAAGAACAAGAAAGAGGCGGAGCAGAATGCCGCAGGACTTGCATACCGAACCCTGACCAATACTGAAGAGTAAGACCGTCTCCCGTGGATCAGCCGATCTGTCTGTAGAGATTCCTGGCCAGCGGCAGCAGCCTCTCTTTCGTATTCATTTCCGGATCATCCAGAACGGTTTCAAGAAGCTCTCCGAGAATCGTACCGAGCAGGGGGCCTCCAGGTATGCCGGATTCCATAAGATCTTTTCCGTTGACGGCAAGATCTTTGAGGGTGAGCGCCGTATCCATGCTTATAATCTCCTTCAGACGCTCTCCAAACTCCGCAAGACGTGCCGGATCCACTATTTCGGATGACATTCCGTACTGATCTGCCCGTCTGAGAGCGAAGAGATCGGCGATACGCTCGCGTCCCACCCGTGCTATAAAGCGGCGGACGGCGGAATCACTCCACTCCGGGGTGTAGTTGAACATGTGATGGCGAATAAGATGACATACAAGATCTGTCCGGGCATTTGAAAAACGCAGGCGCTCCATTATTTCCCGTGCTATATCCTCCGAAGCTGTCTCATGCCGGTAAAAGGTGGGGATGCCGTCTTCCCCGTATTCAAGCGTAAGCGCCTTTCCCGTATCGTGCAGAAGCGCGGCGAGGCGTATTTCGGGAAGATCTTTAGGAGCTCCGTCACAGGAGTAAAGTGAATGATCGAGAACGTCGTAGTCGTGAAAGCCCTTTTGACCGATGCCGCGGCAGCGGGCAAGTTCCGGCAGAATATCGCCGAGAATCCCGCTTTTTTCCATTACCTTGAAACCGATGGAAGGAGTATCGGCGGCAAGCATCTTTACAATCTCATCACGGATCCGTTCGGGAGAAACATTATCGAGCTGTTTTCTGCATGAAGAAAGAGCGGCCTCGGTATTTTTCTCGAGGGTGAACCTGAGCTGCGCCGTAAAACGGCAGGCACGCAGAAGCCTGAGTCCGTCCTCCTCGAAACGGCTTACGGGATCTCCGATTGCACGTATGAGTGCTCTGTCAATGTCTCCCCGACCGTCATGCGGATCGATAAGCTTGCCGGTATGCAGATTTATGGCCATGGCATTGATGGTAAAGTCGCGGCGGGAAAGATCTTCAAAGATATCGCCGGTGTAGGTAACCTTGTCAGGTCTTCTTCCGTCGGTATATTTCTCATCTATTCTGAAGGTGGTAACCTCGAAGCGTTCTCCATGGTAAAGGACCGTAACGGTTCCGTGCTTTATACCCGTGGGAATGACTCTTCGAAAGATGGACATGACTTCTTCCGGGGTGGCATTGCTTGCAAAATCCCAGTCACTGGAAGGGTGTCCGGCAACCATGTTCCGTACTGCTCCTCCGACGAGAAAACAATCATAGCCTTTTTCTGAAAAACGTTTTCCAAAAGAGCGGATATTCCCGGGAATCCGGTAGTTTTTTAAGATCATCTCTTTTCTCTTACCAGCATGAGCGCTGTTCTGTCAAGACAAAAAAAGGCCGGCATAAAGCCGGCCTTAATAAAGCGGGTAAAAATTACTGAAGAAGCTGAAGAACGGACTGTGTCTTCATATTGGCCTGAGCAAGCATTGCTGTCGAAGCCTGGGAAAGAATCTGGTTCTTGGTGAATTCAACCATTGACTCGGCCATGTCGGTGTCCCGGATCCGGCTTTCGGCTGCCTGCATGTTTTCGGCTCCTACGGAAAGTCCTCTGGTGGCATGTTCAAGCCTGTTCTGGTAGGCACCAAGGTCGGCACGCTGCTTGTTGACCTTGCGCAGAGCGCTGTCAAGAACCGATATCGAGATGTTGGCGTTGTCGGGTGTAGACATGGAGATGAAGGTGGCCGCATGAGCCAGAGCACCGAGTCCCTGGATTCCAAGACCCTGAGCCGTCATCGTACCGATGTATACCTGTTCTCTCTGGTCCATGTTGGCACCGATATGGAGCCACATGCTTGCGGTTACGGCGTTTTCGCCTGTTTTCTGTGCAAAACGGCCGGTAAGCATGTTCATGCCGTTAAACTGTGCATGACTCGCAATCCGGTTAACCTCGTCAACCAGCTGGCTTATCTCAACCTGAATCTGCATTCGGTCTTCATCGCTGTAGATTCCGTTGGAACTCTGAATCGCAAGCTCTCTCATTCTCTGAAGAATGTCCTGGGATTCCTGCAGATAGCCTTCCGTTGTCTGGATAAAGGAAATACCGTTCTGGGCATTACGTTCAGCCTGTACAAGACCACGGATCTGGCTGCGCATCTTTTCGCTTACCGCGAGACCTGATGCATCATCTCCGGCTCTGTTGATGCGGAGGCCCGAGGAAAGCTTTTCCATGCTTTGGGTCACTTCCAGGTTATTGAACTTGTTCTGTCTCTGCGCAAACATCGCGCTCATGTTGTGATTGATTATCATACAATCCTCCTTGAATGTAGAAAAGGACATCCTTGTCCTTCATATATGATGATCGGTATACGGAAAGGGAAGTTAAGTTTTTTTTCCAAAAAGATGAGAAAGAAGAGGTGCGGCGGACCGGGACCCGGCCGCTACTTGACATCGCTCTCCTCTTTTCCCTAGAATGCCCCATAATTTTTAGTTTTATTATCCGCCAGGAGGCCGTTTTGTTTAAGCCCGTAGATCCGAAGGTAGATTTTCCCGGAATGGAAGAAAAGGTTCAGAAGTTCTGGGAGGAAAAAGATATATTCAAGAAATCCATCGCGCAGCGGGAGGGAAACGAAGAGTTTGTTTTCTACGACGGCCCTCCCTTTGCCACGGGGCTTCCGCATTTCGGGCATTTTGTACCCGGTACAATCAAGGATATTATTCCCCGTTACCAGACCATGAAGGGCAAGGTGGTTCACCGCCGGTTCGGATGGGACTGTCATGGGCTTCCTGTGGAATATGAGATGGAGAAAGAGCTCGGTATTTCCGGAAAAACCGAGATAGAAGCATATGGTGTGGCAAAGTTCAACGAAGCGTGCCGCTCAATTGTTCTGCGGTATACGTCGGAGTGGCAGCAGATTGTGAGCAGAATGGGCCGCTGGGTCGATTTTGAGAACGACTACAAGACCATGGATCCCGACTACATGGAATCGATCTGGTGGGTAATAAGTCAGCTCTGGAAAAAAGGCTTTATGTACGAGGGCTACAACATTCTTCCCTACAGCCCCGCGCTTTCAACCCCGCTTTCCAACTTCGAGGTTAATCTTGGCGGGTATCAGGAAGTTATCGACCCTGCCATTACGGTCCGTTTCAAGGTAAAGGGGAGCGAATCCACCTATATTCTTGCATGGACGACAACTCCATGGACCCTGCCGAGCAACCTTGGTCTGGTTTTCGGGCCGGATATTGAATATGTGAAGGTAAAGGACGGAGAAGACAGTTACATTCTTGCCAAAGAACGGCTTTCCGCATACTACAAGGATCCCGCGGAGTATGAAATTCTCGAAACAAAGAAGGGCATTGAATATGCCGGACTTGAATATGAACCGCTCTTTCCCTATTTTGCCGGACTCGCCGGTCAGAACGCTTTCCGTACCCTTACGGCCGACTATGTAACCACCGAGGACGGTACCGGAATAGTTCATACCGCTCCCGGTTTCGGAGAAGAGGATTATATCGCCATGAAGGATACCGGCGTTCCCGTGGTCTGCCCCATCGACGCCGAATGCCGTTTTACCGAGGAAGTTCCCGACTATAAGGGAATTTTTGTAAAGGATGCCGACAAGGAGATAATCCGCAGGCTCAAGGAAGAGGGCAAGCTTATCCGCAGGGAGAACTACAAGCATCAGTATCCTTTCTGCTACCGGACAAAGAAGCCCCTCATTTACCGTGCCGTAAGCTGCTGGTTCGTCGATATAGCCAAGGTAAAGCAGATGATGCTCAATGCCAACGACAAGGTAAACTGGGTACCGGCTCATCTGAAAAAAGGGCGCTTCGGCAAGTGGCTCGAGAATGCGAGAGACTGGGCGATAAGCCGGAACCGCTACTGGGGCAATCCGATCCCCATCTGGAAGTGCGACGGTTCGGATTACATGGAAGTCATATCCAGCCGGGAAGAGCTGGAAAAGAAATGCGGAGAGAAGGTGGACGACCTTCACAAGCATTTTGTGGATGAACTTACCTGGCCGAGTCCCGATGGCAAGGGAACCATGCGCCGCATCCCCGATGTTCTGGACTGCTGGTTTGAATCCGGCTCCATGCCCTATGCCCAGGTTCATTATCCCTTTGAGAACAAGGAATGGTTTGAGAATAATTTCCCGGCGGATTTTATCTGCGAGGGGCTCGACCAGACCAGGGGCTGGTTCTACACGCTTACAATTCTTGCAGCAGCCCTCTTTGATTCCCCGGCTTTCATGAATGTGGTCACCAACGGTCTCGTTCTTGCGGAAGACGGAAAGAAAATGAGCAAGTCTGAACGGAACTACTCCGATCCCGTAGAGGTTATCAACAAGTTCGGGGCCGACGCCCTCAGAATGTTTCTCATGAACTCTGCGGTGGTAAAGGCCGAAGACCTTCGTTATTCCGACGAAGGAGTAAAAGAAGTCCTTAAAACCTTTATCATTCCCTTCTGGAACTCCTACAGCTTTTTCATCACCTACGCGAACATAGATAACTTTGAGCCCGCAGGGCTCACCGAAAGCCCCGACAATCCCCTTGACCGCTGGATTCTCTCGGAGGTTGAGCACCTGGTGGCGGATGTCACCGAGCAGATCGAGGCGTACGACCTTCAGAGGGCAATAGAGCCCATCGTCCGCTTTGTTGATCTTCTGAACAACTGGTATATCCGCCGAAGCCGACGGAGGTTCTGGAAGAGCGAAAATGACAACGACAAGTTTCAGGCATATGAAACACTCTATGCTGTTCTGCTGAAGGTTGTTCATGTGGCCGCACCCATTATCCCTTTTATGACCGAGGAGATTTATCAGAATCTCAGAAGGGAGGGGATGCCCGAATCGATCCATCTTGCCGATTATCCGGTATCCGACGGCTCGGTCCGGAATCCCGAACTGGAAAAGAAGATGGAGATAACCAGGCAGGCTGTTTCCATGGGAAGGGCGCTCAGAAGTATGCACAGTCTCAAGACCAGACAGCCCCTTAAATCGATCTATCTGGTGACCAGGGATATGCAGGAGAAACGGATCCTTCGGGAAATGGAAGAAATTATCCGGGAAGAACTGAACGTCAAGGAAGCTCTCTTCAAGGAAAACGAGGAAGACCTTGTCGAATACCGGGCGAAGCCCAATTACAAGGTGCTCGGAAGTCAGCTCGGCAAGCAGATGAAGGCGGTTGCCTCCAAAATCGAAGCACTGAGCATGGGTGAAATCCAGTCCCTCCTTGACGGCTCGACCCTTTCGATTGATTACGCCGACGGCACGCTTGAGCTGACCGAAGAGGGAATCATCATCCAGAGACTGGAGAAGGAAAACCTCAAGGTGCTCAACGAGGGAAGTCTAACGGTCGGTCTCGACTCCGAGATTACCGAAGAGCTCAAGCAGGAGGGAATGGTGCGTGATGTTATCCGCAGCGTTCAGAATCTGCGCAAGGAGCGGGGCCTCGAGGTGACAGACCGTATCCGTCTTTCCATTGACGGAGACGGCGTGGTACGGGAGGCGGTGGAACGTTTCCGGGACCATATACTCGAAGAAACCCTTGCTGAAAGTGCTCTCTTCGAAAGAACGGATTCCGCCGAAGAGAAGGAGTGCGGAGAAGCAGTATGCTGGATAGATCTTGTAAAGGTATAGACCTCATCTGCGCCAGGCGGACTATTGCATGGATGAGGGGACGGCGAGTGAACAGCCGTCCCCTTTTTTTGCTTGCGGTTTCCCTTCTGTCCGTTCTTCTGTTCAGCGGCTGCGCAGGTACGCCGGAGGCTTACAGGACGCGGGTTGAACGCTTTACCGGCAGGGGAGAGCTGACGGTGGTGGTAGAGGAACCCCGTGCATGGAAACCTGCCGCACTGCTTGTCGGCAGTGTCCTGGAGTATTACGGAATGGATCCCGAAGATGCGGAAAACCTGCTTAAGCGGAGCGACCGCATGGCCTATGCACGCTATCCGGACGGTGAACGGCTTGCTCTATCGGGTTCCTTTCCCCGGATCGCCGTTTCGGCCATCGCCCGGAGAAGCCGGAAGGCCGTGGGGGCGGAACATTTCCGCATTGTATCCCCCATGAAAGGAATAGTACTGGTTTCTCTCGGAGAGCACGGCTGGCTGGAAGATGTTGCCGGCGGCGGGAAGGATGGCGGCGCGGGGGACGCCTTTTTTTCTGCAGGCAGTCTGCCGCCCGGGGGAATTACGGTTTTTGCGGACCGGCAGCCGGATATTCCGGGAATGGCCGACAACAGCGGCTTTGACGGACTCCGTGCCGGTCTGGTTCCCGCTTTTTCACAGGACAGGGAAGGATATGAGACTCTCTTCCGGCTCAACGCCAGGGACGAAACATGGGCGGTGCGGCTATCTTCCTCGGTAAAGACCGCTCTGTTTGTTCTGTCCCGTGATAAAGAGAAGGATGAAGATCTTCAAAAGCTGGCTTCAAAGCTTCTTTCCGAACGAGCCATAATCAGAGAAGGACGGGAAGTTCAGGTCGGACCCTTTTTTGTTGAAGGGAATGTGCTTCTGAACATACTGAATAAGAGTTTCCTGAAGAGCCGGGAGGAGTTTGAATGAAGACAGGTCTTGTAGATTACGATGCGGGAAATCTGACTAGTGTTTCCACGGCCCTGAACTACCTTGGGGCCGATTTTACCGTTTCGAAAGATCCGGACGTTCTGATGGAGTGCGACCGGCTTATCTTCCCGGGAGTCGGAGAGGCGGCATATGCCATGGATATTCTTCGTGAGCGCAGACTCGACACCCTCCTGAAGGATTTTACAGCCTCCGGAAAACCGCTTCTGGGAATATGCCTGGGATGTCAGATAATACTCTCCCGATCCGAGGAGAGGAATACGAAATGTCTGGGGATCCTCCCGGGGGAAGCGCTTCTCTTTCCTGCGGATCCGGGGCTGAAGGTACCTCATATGGGCTGGAATTCACTTTCGATTACCGCTCCGCATCCGCTTTTCAAAGGGATCCCCGAGGGCGCTTCGTTTTACTTCGTTCATTCTTATTATCCCAGGCCTGAACCGGAATATACCATTGCGGAATGCGATTACGGCATCCGCTTTTCCGCCGCCTTCGCGAAAGATAATGTTGCGGCGTTTCAGTTTCACCCCGAAAAGTCGGGACCTTTCGGACTGAGACTTCTGAAGAATTTTCTTGTCTGGAAGAGCGGGGAGGATCGGGATGTTTAAACGGAGAATAATTGTCTGTCTGGATGTGCGGGACGGCAAAACCACCAAAGGGATAAAGTTCAAGGGCAATGTCGAGATAGGCGACCCCGTGGAGATGGCGGATGACTATTACCGTCAGGGTGCGGATGAGCTGGTTTTCTATGATATTACCGCTTCGAGCGAGAAGCGCTCCATCATGATCGATGTGGTGCGGAAGGTAGCGGAGAAGATCTTCATTCCCTTTTCCGTCGGCGGAGGAATCTCTTCGGTAGATGATATGCGTCAGGTCATTCTTGCGGGTGCCGAAAAGGTGAGCGTAAACAGCCAGGCAGTCAGGAATCCTTCAATCATCGAAGAGGGTGCCGCACGGTTCGGCCGGCAGTGCATTGTTCTCGGAATGGACGCTCTTGCGGACAGCACAATGCCTTCGGGCTACCGGGTGGTAATTAACGGCGGAAGGATAAAGACCGGACTGGATGCCCTTGAGTGGGCTCTGGAGGCCGAACGGCTGGGGGCCGGAGAGATCGTGCTTAATTCCATCGATGCCGACGGTACCCGGGAAGGATATGAGCTCAATCTTACCGCCATGATAAGCAAGGCGGTCTCCATTCCCGTAGTCGCCTCCGGAGGAGCCGGGAAACCTGAACACCTTGTGGATGTTTTTACCAGGGGAGCTGCGGATGCCGCCCTTATCGCATCAATGGTGCATATTCAGGGTTATCGGATTGACGGAATCAAGCAGCTACTGGAGGATAAGGGGATAGACGTACGGCGTGACCCCTTTGTTATACCCTGAAAGCATCTTTGGGCTTGCCCTGTATGCGGAAAAGTGAGTATATTTCATATATACTTTTTACATGACTATTACGAGTCTGGAGGCGTAAAAGAGATGCCCACATATGATTACGAGTGCAACAGTTGCGGCGCTTCATTTGAAATTTTCCAGTCCATGTCGGACGAACCCGTATCAGTCTGTCCCGACTGCGGTGGAGATGTCCGCCGGCTTATCGGCGGGGGAGCGGGGATTATTTTTAAAGGAAGCGGTTTTTACGTGACCGACAATAAAAGAAAAGCGGCTTCATCGACCACTTCTCCATCCGCCGGAGGTTCGGCCGATAAACCTGAGGCAAAGAAAGAGCCTGTCGCTTCGGCGGCTAAAGAGTCCTAGAAACGCTATTCGGCATTAAAGCTGTGGGGCGGGAAGTTATATACTTCCCTCTCCCTGAAGGCCTTTGCAAGATCCTCTTCCAGACCAAGTGTATGGTACGCTTTCGTCAGTTTCTCTCGGTCCGGGTGCACCAGGGGGTGTTTAGGGCTGAAAATGGTACAGCAGTCTTCATAGGGCAGGATGCTGGTCTCGAAGGTACCGATTTTTCTGGCAATTGCAATTATCTCTTCCTTATCCAGTCCTATCAGGGGTCTCAGAACAGGCATACTTGAGAACGAACCGGTATAGGTAAGGCTCTCTATGGTCTGGCTTGCAACCTGACTGAGCGCTTCGCCGGTTATAAGCGATCTGGCGCCCGTCTCAAGGGCCGTCATTTCGGATATCTGCACCATCGCAGCCCGCATATGAAGGGTAATTTCTTCGCTCCTCGCCCGTTTCTTCATGTTCAGCTGCGCCTCCGTAAAGGGAATGACATGGAGACGTATCCCCCCGGTATATGGAGCGATAAGGGATGCAAGTGTTTTTACTTTTTCCAGTGCCTCATCGGAGGTATAGGGATAGGCGTGAAAATAGACGGCATCCAGCTTTATAGCGCGTTTGGCCATCATGTAGCCTGCGACGGGAGAATCAATTCCCCCGGAAAGCATGAGAACACCCCGTCCTGCGCATCCCACAGGCAGTCCACCCGGTCCTTTTTCCATTTTTCCGTACAGGTAGGCGGCATCCCGTATTTCTATTCCGAGAGCCCAGTCGGGCTTTTTTACATTGACCCTGAGCGAGGGGTGGGTTTTCAGGATCAGGTCCCCAATTTCACACGCCACATCGTAGGATCGGAGGGGAAAGCCTTTATCCGTACGGCGGCAGTTTATTTTGAAGCTGGAGTCCGGATACTCCTCAGCAAGCTCTGCGACCGCGGAGAGGGCGGCGCTTCTTATGGCTTCCATATTTTTTGAACAGCGGATTGCCCTGGTAAAACCGACAATTCCGAATGTGGTGGAAAGGACCTCCCGTACGGCATCGGGGGGAGCGTCGCTGCTGCGAAGGTAAAAACGGCCGCTTTGAATGGTAATGTCGCACTGGTAGGGCTGCAGTTTCTTTCTTATGTTCCTCCGCAGCCGCTTTTCGAAAAAGCCGCGGTTTTCACCTTTGAGCGATAATTCGCCGAAGCGTATGAGAAAAAGGGTTTCATTCATATATGTTCCTCGCTGGTTCCTTTCGGGTCAGAATACAAGTCTCTCTGTTTCAAGGGAAAGAGCCTTCAGGAAAGCATCAATCTCTTCGACACTGGTCGAAGGTCCCAGGGATATCCTGAAGGCGCCTTCGGCATCTTCACGTGAAATACCTGATCCTTCAAGTGCCCGTCTCTGCTTTTTTCCGCTCCTGCTGGAACAGGCGGAGCCCGCAGAGATGGCGAACCCGCGGTCGTTCATCACCCTTACCAGAACCTCCGAGGGCAGGGGCGGTGCAGTGGCTGTTACAATGGATGGCACATAATCGTCGCTTTCGATGGTTCTGGTACGGGGAAGAATATGGATACGTTTCAGGGCGGTAAGCCCCTCAAGAAGTCTCTTCCCCGGAATGTCCGCGCTGTTTCTGTTCTCCTGCACCTTTTCCAGTGCAAAGGTAAAGGCTTCGATAGCAGGCAGGTTTTCCGTTCCGGGGCGGACCCCGCGTTCCTGGCCCCCGCCGGGGAAAGGTCCCTCAAGGGGATGCCGCAGATAGAGCATGCCGACCCCTCTCGGCGCACGGATCTTATGTCCGCTAAGGGCCAGGGAATCGACTCCGGATGCTGTCAGTTCCGCAATATCAATACCGCTCTTTCCGGCGGCCTGCACCGCATCGCAGTGCACATGTATCTTCCTTCCCCGGCGGCGTTCCGCCTCTCTCACAAGCTCCACAAGCTCTTTCAGGGGCTGTATGGCTCCGGTTTCGTTGTGGACCGCCATGCAGCAGAAGAGTCTGCATTCTCCCTTGAGAGCAGTCTCTGCAGACTGGAGGGAGAGAAGGGCATCCGGGCCTGCGGAGGGGGATATCACCTCTATTCCGGCTCCGGCGAAGAGCTTTCCATATTCCCAGACTGCAGGATGCTCAAAGCGGGGAATGACGACCCTCCCGCTCTTGATCCGGTTCAGGAAGGAATGGAGTACGATCGCATCGGACTCGGTGCCGCCGGATGTGAAGTAAACCTGTCCCTTTTCCGCACCGATAACAGACGCTGTCCGCTCTCTGCAGTTCTCCAGCCGGGCGGAAGCGGCCCTGCCTTCGGAATGAAGAGAGGAAGGATTCCCGGGAAAATTGAGAGCGGTATGTGCCAGTATTTCTGCTGATTCCGGGCTTATGGGTGCCGTGGAAGCCCAGTCCAGATATATTCTTTCCATTGTCAGGCAATCTTATCGTTATTGATACGCTCTTTCAAGAGAATTGTCTTGAAAAATATTTATAACCTGTGTAATCTGTTCAGCAATATGGTAGAGCAAACATGTTGTGCAGACATTATTATTGACACTTATGCCGAAAAGCTGAAAGTGTGCGGGCATCCTGTGCGTCTGAAAATTCTTTGTCTCATTGAAAAAGAGGAAGCTTGTGTAATGGAACTATGGAAGTGTCTTAACCAGTCACAGCCGGTAGTCTCACAGCATCTTGCGGTACTCAAAGAGAAAGGAATTGTCGATTCCGAAGTACAGGGTAATAAACGTTTTTATTCCATTGTCGATCCTTTTATCAAGATGATTGTTCAGTCCCTCGGCACTCTCTGAAAAAAAACGATGAACCGCGTATACCGCCTTTCGGACAAAACCAGCGAGGTGTGTTTCTTATCCTCCGAAGAAGAGCTTGAAAAGCTGATTGGAGAGGATGATGATCGGGTCTCGCTCTGGTTCGCCGATGAGAACAGCTCAAGATACCTGCCGCGGTCAGTGCCGTCAAAACGTACCTGCATTATCAAGTCCGGAGAGGCTTCCAAAACCACAGATACCATTCTACGGATGGTCGACTTTGCCCTGGATGCAGGAGCGGGAAGGGATGCGCGTTTCTGCGCCCTGGGCGGTGGGGTCATCTGCGATATGACAGCCTTTGCCGCCTCGGTATACATGCGGGGAGTGGAGGTCGTCCTGGTTCCTGCGACTCTTCTGTGCATGGTGGATGCCACCCTCGGCGGGAAAACCGGTGTCGATCATCGCGGGTATAAGAATATAATAGGATCTTTTCATCCCGCTTCCCTTATCATAGTTGATCCCCGTTTTCTGAAAACCCTTCCGGACGGTGAAATGATGAGCGGTTTTGCCGAGCTTATAAAGCATGCAATGCTGTCGGGAGACTCCGCTCTCGGGGAACTGGAAGAGGCCCTTCCTGCGGTTCTCGGGAGAGAGGAAAATGTTCTGACCAGAGTCATCTCCACCTCCCTCGACATAAAAGGATCGGTAATAGAGAAGGACCCTTTCGAAAAGGGAATCCGCGCACATCTGAACCTCGGGCATACCTTCGGACACGCACTGGAAAGCGCTTGCGGATTTTCCGGCTGGAGCCATGGAGACGCGGTCGCCTGGGGGCTGTCCAGGGCCATGCATGCGGGAACGCTTCTCGGTATTACCGACGGGAGCTATCGTGAGCGCGTCGATACGCTTCTGGACCGTTTCGGCTATCGCAGAACCGCGGATACGGAGCCAGGGAAAATAATCGGGGCTGTGGGCAGCGACAAGAAGAAAAAAGGCGGAGAGGTCTATTTTATTCTTCAGCGCCGGGCGGGAGAAACCCTCAGCTGTCCGCTTCCACGGGATGTGCTTGAGGAAACGGTAAGATCGGGATGCACCGCTGGCGACCGGTAAATATGATGTTCAGTAAGATTCGAAAATTGTGCTGAGCCTTCTGTAGGCTGCATTTACCTTGCTGACAAGCTTTTTCGGAGTATCTTCCTTCAGTTCGTCCGCCAGCGCTTCCAGACTGGAAAGTGAAACATCCACGGCGGTATGAAAACTCTTTATCACCTTATACCAGTAAACCCCGACGCCGTCACTCTCAAGGGTCACAAAACCAAGTCTTTTGGATGACTTTTTTGCCTTTGCGGTCTGAAGAATGGAATCAAGAAATGAACAGAGTTCTTCCAGTTCTTCGGCGGCATGGTAGTTCCGGCCTCCCGGGGCGGGCCGGGCAAGATCCTTCGGCGGGTCGATAAAAGGAATTATTTTTATAATTCCCGTTATCCGTTCTCCGGGGTGTATTTCATACCCTCCGTACGTAATTTTTGCACGTGCATTCTCATGGATGACAGGTGTCTCTCCGCTCTCTCTGATAAAAGCGGAGATTTCCTCCCAGGGAAGGACCGCTATCTTCTTTTTACCCTTATAGGGTTCCATCTGAAACATACGGTCTCCGATTTTTATCTGCCAGGTGGTGTCACGTTTCTTTTTATCCTCCGTGTCCCTGCTTCTTGCCGTCTCCCTGCCTTTGGCATGAACCGGGGCGCCGACAAGGTGCGTGAGAGCGGGGGAAATTTCCTCCAGCCAGGACCTGCTGAGGGGACTCACCGAGCGGGCAAACATACGGCTCGTTCTGACTATTTCCCCTGCGACGATAAAGCCCGGAGATTCCCTGAACATGCAGCTTCCGGGATGAATCTGGATCCTGTCGGCCGTAAGGCTCCGGTAGATTCCTCTCCCGGTCCGGACACAGACAAACTGGACAAGCCCGGCGCTGATGACGCAGAGGATGTCTCTGGTAGATCCGTTCGAGCTTACGGGGACACCGAAAGATGATACTATCTCTTCGAGCTGGGTCTTGATATTTACAATTTCCGTCATGGTCCGGTAATCGAGATAGTGGGAGGTGCAGAACTGCTCCGCCTTCTTTTTGCTTCCCTGTTTCACGAACTGCCGGTAGGTGGAAATGTAGGAGATAAAATCTCCGGCGGGATCGGCAAGCTGGTGATGTGCGCGGCGGGCTTCCATCTCTTCACCCGGCGGCAGAACCTGGGGAGAGTGGGTCGAAAGAAAGGCGGTTGCTATAAGCGCCTCTTCAAGAACCGTAGGATATCGGAATATCGCTTCGACCAGTATCTTTGAAAGCCGGGGGATAAGGGGGAAATCAACCATCATCATTCCCGTCCTGGTAAGTTCGCGGCCGTCGGTAAGCGCATCCAGCAGTTTGAGGGTCTCGATGGCTCCTACTATGCCCGGACGGCCCGGGGGGCTGATGAAATCAAAGGATTCAAAATCCTGGATGCCCAGTTCGGCCATCCGGAGCACGACCTCCGAAAGGTCGGTGCGGTAAATCTCTTCCAGGGTAAACTGATCCCGATGTTCATAATCTTTTTTATCGTAAAGGCGGTAGCAGATACCGGGTCTTGTTCTTCCCGCCCGTCCTTTCCGCTGATCGCAGCTTGCCCTGGAAATAGGGCCCTCGATCAGGCTGCTTGTGTAGCTTCGGGGATTGTAGAAATTCACCTTGGAAAGTCCCGAATCTATCACCATGGTAATCCCGTCGATGGTTACGCTGGTCTCGGCTATGTTGGTGGAAATTACCACCTTGGTTTTACCCTTTGGCGCAGGCAGGAAAACACGTTCCTGTTCCTCCTTGGTCAGGCGGCCGTAGAGGGGAAGAATATGAAGCTTTTTCGAAACCGGAGATGCCGCAAGGGCGGCCATGGCGTCCTTGATCGGCTTTTCCCCGGAAAGAAATACAAGAATATCGCCCGGAATCTTGCTGCGGACCACGGAGCTTACCAGGGCTTCTATCTTTTCGGTCAGAATGTCGGGGCCTCCCGAATAGGGAAGCGGAACGTAATGTATCTCCACCGGATGGGTTATGGTATCGATGTGGACTATGGGGGCCTTGTCAAAATAGTCCGAGAACACAGCCGGATTTATGGTGGCCGAGGAGATAATGACCTTCAGGTCCTTACGCTCCTTCATAATTTCCTTCAGGAGTCCGAGGATAAAATCGATATTAAGGCTCCGTTCATGGGCCTCGTCCACCATGATTACGGAATAGCGGCTCAGGTACCGGTCGGCCTTAAGTTCCTGCAGAAGAATCCCGTCGGTCATTATTTTGATAACCGTTTCTCCGCAGGTCTGATCTTCGAAGCGCATCTTGTAACCGACAAGCCCCGGAACCTCCGTCCCGAGCTGATCGGCAATATAATCGGAGACCGACACGGCGGCAATTCGCCGCGGCTGGGTTACCCCGATTATTCCGCTTTTTCCGTAACCCGCTTCGTGCAGAATAAGCGGCAGCTGGGTAGTCTTGCCCGAACCGGTGGGGCTTTCGACGACTATCACCTGGTTACTCTCAAGTTCGGCGATTATTCGTGCCCGCTGCTGGTAAATCGGGAGTTCCGGGTGTTTCATTTCTTTTCCGTTATCGAAGTGAACCAGGAAACTGCCTCGGAAAGTTCTATCATGCTGCGGTTTTCCCTGGTGGCCATGTTTTTTACGGAAACCTTGCCCCGGGCTTTTTCATCTTCTCCGCATATTACCGCCAGATGTATACCCCGTTTTTCAGCCCAGGCAAACTGCTTTCCAAGTTTCTGGTTCTGGAGCTGGACTTCGCAGGAAAGACCTGCTTCACGTATCCGTGCAGCGATTGTGTGGTAATAAGCAGCGAGCTTGTCATCAAGATTGAAGACGGCTACATCGGGGGCGTTTCCCGTGTAATCGGCTTCTCCAAGCTCCTCAAGGGCGGCGACAAGCCGGTCAAGCCCGATCGATGATCCGACTCCCGGAAGGTCATGTTTTGTGTAGAGGGTGGCCAGGTTGTTGTAGCGTCCTCCCGAACAAACCGATCCTATTCCGGGAAGTCTGTTGAGAAAGGTCTCGTAGACAATTCCCGTGTAGTAATCGAGGCCCCGGGTAATGGAGGGGTCAAGCGCAAAGAGACCGGCGGATCCGGTTTCTTCAAGGGCCGCATGAATTTCTCTCATTCTGAGACTTGCCTCACATGCTCCCCCGGCCAGGGATTCCAGCTTGTCCAGAGTGGAGAGAAAATCATTCTCCGGCTTTATGAAATCCAGCACCTGCGCACTTTTCGCATCTCCAATTATGTCCGAAAGAAGCTCCGCGACCTTTGTCTCACCGATTTTTCCAAGCTTGTCCACATTTCTGAGAATCTCACCCGATCGGGCGGTCTCCCCGATGGTCTCGAGAAAACGATTGAAAATTCCGCGGTGGTTTATCCTGAAGCTGATATCATGTATGCCGAGGGCCGAGAACGCGCTCTTCATCATAAGGAGGATTTCAAGGTCCGCGGATGCGGAGTCGATCCCGACAATATCAAAATCGCACTGCACAAATTCCCTGTAGCGGCCCTTCTGGGTATTTTCGCCTCTCCATACCTTGTCAATGTGGTAGCGCTTGAATGGCAGGACCAGTTCGTTAAGGTGGGCGGCCATAAAACGGGCAAATGGAACGGTCAGATCAAAGCGCATGGCCACATCTCTTCCGCCCTGATCGGTAAAGGCGTAAACCTGTTTATCCGTCTCTCCTCCGCCCTTGCCCAGAAGCACCTCACGGTATTCCAGAACGGGGGTATCTATGGGATCAAAGCCGAAACTGACAAACACCTTTTCCAGTCGGTGCATAATCGATAATCTTTTCGCGGCGCTTTCGGGAAGAAAATCCCGAAAGCCTTTCAGTACTCGTGGTTCTATCAGCATATGAAGAGGCTCCTTACAGCTTACTTGATTTTTATGCAGGAACAATCTACCATAGTCTAAACGAAAATTGATTCTTACTGCAAGCGAGAGACAGAATTGCTTAAACGATATGCGACAGACGATAAGGGACAGATGGTTCCCATTGCGAAAATTTTTACCGGCAGCGAACACCCGATACGCCTCGAACAGATTGATGATGATGCGGCGGCAATTACCCGGAGACTGAAGTCTGCCGGTTTTGAGGCTTACATAGTCGGAGGAGCCGTACGGGACCTTCTTCAGGGCAGGCTTCCAAAAGATTTTGATATAGCCACCAGCGCCCATCCCAGGCAGATCCGGAAACTGTTCCGGAATTCAAGAATAATAGGCAGACGTTTCAGGCTGGTTCACATCCATTACAGCGGCGGTAAAATAATAGAGGTTTCGACCTTCCGCACCGACGATCAGGATGGAAACTCGAACAATGTATTCGGAACACTGGAAGACGATGTAAAGCGGAGAGACTTCAGCGTCAATGCCCTTTATCTGGATCCTCAGAAACTTCAGATTATAGATTTTGTCGACGGTGTCCGGGATATTAAAGCGGGAAGAATGAAAAGCCTTCTTCCTCTGGAACAGACCTTCAAGGACGATCCTGTCCGGATGATTCGCGCCGTAAAGTATTCGCACGGCGGCGGTTTCCGTATGGGCTGGAAACTGCGGAGAGCGATAAAACAGCATGTGAACGAGCTCTCCCGATGCCCCTCCTCACGGATGACCGAAGAGGTGTTTAAAATTCTTGCATCGGGAAGGGCGTCCGAGCTTATCGGCGAGCTTATAAAAAGCGGACTCTTCAAGCACATGCTGCCCCGGATAGATTCCCTGCTCAGAAGCGGCGGAAAAGAGATGCGGCGCAGGTTTTTCGATTCCCTTGAGGAGCTGGACCGCAGTGTAAGGGAGAAAAGCGAGGACCGGAAGGGCCGTATGCTGCTCTACCTGATTGCACCTTTTCAGAAGCTTTCCCTTGAGGGGACCAACAGCGCCGATCTCTTCCGGGAAGCCTTTAAATCATCCAAACAGCTGATAGAACCGATAACCCCTCCGAACCATGAGGTGGAGATGGCGGTTATTAAACTATTCCGGGACCAGGGAATCCGCCCGCCGAAAAATGTCGGTATGAGACAGCGTGCACCGGTAAGCGAGGGTGTGGGAGCCAAGGAAAAGGAAACACGGAAACGGAGAACGCGCAGGCGGCGTCAAAAACGAAGCCCTGAAAACAGCCTCCCCGCTGCTGCGGCTGAAAGCCGAAATGACAGGGCCGAATAATTTCCCGGCCCGGTAAAAAATAGAGCCGCTCCGATATTGATCGAAGCGGCTCTTTTATTTGCACGTACTGTCGGATTACTCGTCCGCCGGGGTTTCTGATCCCGATTCGGTGTTTATCCGGGCGAGCAGCGTTTCCGCTTTTGCTCCAAAACCGTCAGGATCAAGATCCTTTACCTGGTTCAGGTAGAATGCGGCATCGCTGCTGCGGTTGTCCGCATAGGCATTTACCCCCAGGGCGTAATAAGCAAGCGGTTCGCTCCCTCCCACCTTTATGGCGGAATGATAATAGTACTCCGCGGAAGAGTAATCTCCACCTGCATAACCGATAAGACCAAGGTAGTAATAGGGAATGTAGCTGTCGGGGCGAAGCATCATCGCGGAGACAAAAGCATCTTCCGCTTCAGCATACCGTTCAAGCCCGTAGGCGTTCATTCCAATTTCGATAAGATCGGGAAAGGTTTTTATGGAAGCGGCATAGGAGGCAAAGTCGCTGATAAACTGATTCCGGTCGGTCCATTCAAATGCGGCTTTTACAACGGCGGTTTCATTTTCCCTTTTATCCGCATCCATGGAAAGACTTGAGATAGCGTCCCAGAGCACCCTGTTGTAGTTTTTAAACTCGCTGTTGACCAGAAAAGAGACAAGCCCCCAGCTTTCGGCGTAAAAGGGATCGATATTGGCATTTGCCGTCTCGGCATCCACGTAAAGAAGTGCATTAAGCGGAAGCAGTCCCGAGCTGCCCTCGCTCTCGGACTCCTTTCTCAGGAGGGTCCGGAGATAGGGAGCCCATTCAAGATTTTCCCGGTAGATCGCGGCATCCCGGTCGGCATCATAGGTGCTTTTCTCAAAATAGATAGCGAATCCTTTCTGCAGCCACAGTGGCGGCTCCTTTACGAAGCTGCGGAGGAACTGCACGAAGCCGTGATGGATAAGAGATCTCCGTTCTGCATCCTTGTCTTCCATCACATATCCGGCAAGCTCGCTTTTTCCGGCCTCTTTATACTGAAGATAAACGTAGGTGTCTCTTGTTTCCGATACAAGCGAGTTAAGATAGTTGTCAAAGGCCTCTTTGTCCGAAAAAATCCGTACCGTCATTTTTCCCGAAAGTGATGCGGGCTTAAAATGAAAATATGAGTTGTACAAGTTGAAAAACGCATCCAGGAAATCGGCTTTAGCCTGGGCATCGACTTTTCCGGCTTCGGAGAATACTCTGTAGTGTGTTCCCTCTGCCATCTCCATGTTCTGCCCGAAGGCGAATGCGGTGACGAGCACGAGAAGAACGACGATTAGACCTCTTCGTTTCATTATTAATTCTCTCCTTACTATAATATCCTATGACCTAAAAATGGGCGTGTCAAATAAAGAATCCATCCTCTCCTGTTTAACTATCGGCCGATCACTGTATAAAAATTACCCGTCTAAATGTTTCCCATCGTCTCGACGGTAATATCTACAGATTCGATAAGCACGCCCGCATATCGCTGGATGCTGGAGATTATATATTCCTGCATGTCATGGAGAGAACCGGACATGTTCACCCCCATGGGCAGATGCACCTTCAGACGCAGACGATAGCCCCTGGCATCATGTTTGACAGAGATTTTTTTAATCGAGATTGCATCATCCCATTCATCAACACAGTGGAGAATCATCTGGGTAAGGGCTGTTTCGCTTATTTCAACCCGGCCCCGTTTTTTGGTGAACTCCGGCTGCACCACGGTTTTTTCGAAAACCTGCTGCCCCTGCGGTACCAGACTCAGTTTCTTTTTGAAAAAGACCTTTACCGAATCATATACAAACTGCGGGTAGTTCTGCCTTATTTCCACGGTGGGAACCGGAATAACGTGCTTTCCCTCGGTTCGGCTTTTTATGGCTATCTCTATCTCTTCCTTGCTCGCCAGCTGTTCAATATTCAAAACCTTAGAGGGAGGAGGAAGGCGCAGCCTGCCGGAAATCTTGCGAACCATGCGTTCACTTGTGCCGAGAACAAGAATGCGCTTGAATTTCTGGCTTTCGATAGCTTCGCGGACCTGCTTAAGGTGAACAGGGTCCTCAAAAAGCGCTGTTTTTATGGCGGACAGAAAGGCCTTCTCCCGTTTGGCCGACCGTCCCGCTATTATTTTCTGGTCGCGAATGAGAAGGCCGTCATCAATAATCAGTTCGATTCCGTATTTCTCGGATACAAGCTTGGCCCTGAAACTCTTGCCTGTTCCGCTTCGGCCCACGAGAGCAAAAACCTGTACACCCCGAAGAAGCCACATAAGGTGCCGTATAAACTGTACCATAAACATATATTAGCTGTACCGCGGGGTTTAGGAAAGAGGCATTACGCTTTTGCCTTGACAAATAGGGCGCCTACCCGGAAACTGAAGCGGACAGAACATCATGAGAAAAGCAAACCGGATACTTTCAACAACGATAATAGGGATAACTGCGGCAATAGTCTTTATTGGCTGCGGAATGCTTGCCTTCCGCGGCGGGAGCAGGAGCACGTTTTCCGAGGATATCCCCTGGAAAGGGGCGGTTCCGGTTGCTCTGCGGGAAGGAACCTCTCCGGAGCTTTTTCTCCGTGCAGCCGGTGATGCCGGATATGAGAGGGTAAGCAGCCGCACCAGCCAGATGGTTCCGGTTTTTTCTTTCGATGGAATGAAGGATGTGCCGGTCAGTTCTCTTTCATCACTCTATGATGAGCTGGATCCCCTCTACGATCCCTTTCTGAGAAAGGTCCCCTATCTTTTTCATGGTCAGATTGAGTCGTCTCCGGCGGAGATCCTGTACATATTGACGGATGAGGGACCGAACAGCGTTGCCAGGCGGCTGGCTGCTCATGATGACGGTATTAAAGGAAAGTACCAGGTTGCAGGTATCGGAAAAGAGGCACCCCTGATCCTTCCGCCTCTTTTTCTGCTCCTTGTGTTTTTCATGCTGCCCTCGCTTTCGCCTGCCGGCCGGCTGCTCTTTCTTGCGGGTTCTCTTCCCATGGTCGTTATCTCCCTGAGCGGCCACTTCGCTTATTATCCGGCTGCCATGCTTTTTCCGCTTTTCTGGCGGAATCTTACGGTGCATATTGCCCGTCTTGTTTCAGAACGGCTGAAAAGGAGGGCAGGTGACGATGAGCATGTTCAGGCTCTGACTCACTCACTTGTCCGGTATCTCTTTTTTACCCTCTCGGCTCTTTTTTTCGCCATGCTTACGGCCGACGGCGCCCCCCTCCGGAGCGGTCTGGTCCTTGCAGCGTCCCTGCTCGCAGCTCCCGCCCTGGCTACGGCTTTTGCGGCCTTCGAGACGCTCAGGTCAATGTTCCGCCAGCATCCGAAATTTGTACCTGTCGGAATGAAAAAGGATCCCGCCGTATGGGAGTCACTGCGTCTGCTTGCATCGGGAAGGTTCGGGAGGCTTGCAATGCTTGGCCTCTGTACCGGTTTACTTGCTCTGGGGCTCAGTATGGAGACAAGGCCGGAGCAGACGGTCCGGTTACCCCTTCCTCTGGATCGAGAGGATTCTCCGGAAGAATTATTTCTCAGTTCCGAAGAAGATCTTCTGCCTTCCTCCGGTGATTTTTACGCCCACAAGGCGTTTCATGAGGGGTATCTCTACGGAATGAGCTTCAGGATCCCCTTTCCGGGAGAGACTCTGGATTATTCGGATTACCACTATATTGACGGAATCCTCTATAGCGAGCCGGTAATCGTAAAGCAGTTTACAGAGCAGTGGTATGAAGCTATAATGGCACGGCAGGCAAAAAACGGAGTAATCGGACTCCTTCTCGACCGGGAAACCGGTACTGTACGGTATGGAACGACAGATATGTACGAAGCTAGGGACAGGACAGGCTGGAACACGTTTGTTCTGCTTCTGTTTGTTGCGATACTGACGTTGGCGGCCGAGACGGGAATACATGTTTCTCCAGGGAAAATTGAGTCTGAGTCTCGAACCGTAAGGAGAAAAGAACAAGCGGCATGAAAAGAGTTTCGACGTTTCCAAAAGGCGGGGTTCATCCGCCCGGCAAAAAAGCACTGGCCTCGGGTAAGCCGATAAAAAATGCGGTTCTTTCATCGGTATTTATAGTTCCTCTTTCCCAGCATCTCGGGAAACCGGCAGAGTGTCTCGTATCTGCCGGTGACGAGGTGCGTGAGGGAATGCTTATCGGAAAACCTTCCGGGTTTATTTCAAGTTCCATTCATGCGCCGGTTCCGGGTACGGTAAAGGAGATCCGTGATATCTATCTGCCGAACGGGATGAAAAGCCAGGCGGTCGTCATTGAAATGGCGGGCGCGTTTGACCGGCTCGGCAAGGAAGAACGCCTTATAGACTGGAAGAACATTCCGGCGGATAAGCTGATTGCATCTCTTCTTGATAAAGGTATCGTGGGCCTTGGTGGGGCTACCTTTCCGGCTCATGTCAAGTTCTCCGTTCCCAAAGGGAAAAAGGCCGAATACTTTGTGGTTAACGGGGTGGAATGCGAGCCTTATCTTAATGCTGACCACCGGATTATGCTCGAGCGCAGGGACATGGTACTCGAAGGCATCTCCATTATAAAGAAGATGACCGGAGCCGGGAAAATTGCAATCGGCATAGAGGTGAACAAAGCCGATGCCATTGAATATATGCGCGAAGGCGCTGAAGCTGCAAAACTTGATCTGGAGATTATCCCGCTCAAGGTGAAATATCCCCAGGGAGATGAGAAACAGCTTCTTAAGGCCGTAACCGGACGCGAAGTTCCTTCGGGCGGATTGCCTCTGGATATCGGTGCCATTGTTGCCAACGTGGGAACAGTTTTCGCCGTCTACGAAGCGGTAGTTCTCGGTAAGCCGCTCATAGAACGCGTCGTGACCGTTACCGGGGGAGCAATACGGAATCCCCAGAACCTGAAGGTTCGAATCGGTACGCCCGTGCGCTCCCTGATTGAGGAGTGCGGTGGATTCACCGGAGAACCGGCAAAACTCGTAATGGGCGGACCGATGATGGGATTCACCTTCTACGATCTTGATACTCCGGTAGCCAAGGGCACATCGGGAATTCTCGCTCTTACTGAGAAGGAGATAAAGGCGGCCAGGCAGACGGCCTGCATCTCCTGCGGACGTTGTGTTTCGGTATGTCCGATGGGACTTAATCCCACAATACTGTATAAAAACATAGATCACGGCGAATACGGTGCCGCCATGGAGCTGGGGCTTATGGACTGCAAGGAGTGCGGCTGCTGCGGCTTTACCTGTCCTGCAAGAATTCCTCTGGTGCAGGGTATGCGGCTTGGAAAAAAAATGGGAAGAAAAATCGGTGCGTGAGATCAGGTGAAACATTATGAGTGGTAAAAAGAAAAATACTGAAGCGGTAATGCGTCTGATAGAAAGCTCCCCGCAGATACACCACCACCAGTCTACCGGATCGATAATGTGGTATGTGGTGCTTGCTCTCGTGCCGGCAGGGGCCTGGGGTGTCTACATGTTCGGCTTCAGGGCTCTGACGGTCATGCTTGCTTCCGTGGCAGCAGCTGTAATAAGCGAGGCTCTTATTGCGGGCGCACTGAAGAGGTTTACTCTTGACGATGGTAGCGCGGTACTGACGGGGCTGCTTATCGGATTCAATATGCCGCCTGCTGTTCCCCTCTATATACCGGTAATTGCTTCAGTTTTTGCAATTGTGGTGGTCAAGTGGACCTTTGGGGGACTTGGCGGCAACTGGATGAACCCGGCTCTTGCGGGAAGGGTGTTTGTCTTTTTCAGCTGGACCGGCCCCATGACTGGCTGGACCATGCCGGCCAGTCTGGCAACCGACAGCGTCACCGCGGCGACTCCCCTTGGAATTTTAAAGACTGGATTGATTGATTACACCGGAACCCTCCAGGGACCCGCCGCTTTTCTCAGGGAAAACGGCTATCCCGGCAGCGCCGACGGGGTTTCCGCCTTTTTTGCACCTCTTTTCGGCGGAGGAGGAGAGGGAACGCTTTACGCGGATCTCTTTACCGGAAATGTTGCCGGCTGTATCGGAGAGGTTTCCGCTCTGCTTCTTATCCTGGGAGCTCTCTTCCTTTTGCTTAAAAAAATTATTACCTGGGAAATTCCCGTTACCTATCTTGCCTCCTTTGCGCTGCTTACCTGGATGTTTGGAGGCCTGCGGTACAACGCCGGCTATTTCACCGGCGATGTGCTCTTTCATTTTTTTACCGGCGGACTCATGCTCGGTGCTCTCTACATGGCAACCGATATGGTAACCAGCCCCCTGAGCCGGAAGGGAATGATTATCTACGGAGCGGGAATCGGTTTTCTCACCTTTCTGATCCGTTTTTACGGCTCCTTTCCCGAAGGGGTGTCTCTGGCCATAATCCTTATGAATATTTTCGTACCGATGATCGATCGCTATACTGGTCCTCTCAGGTTCGGGATTGAAAGAAAAGGCATGCTTGAAAAGTTCACCGAACGTATGAAAAGGGAGGAGAGGGCATGAATCCGGTTATACGTATCGGGGGAAAACTCGCTTTGATCTGCGCGGTTGCGGCTCTTCTGCTTGGAGTGGTGAATGCCATGACCGCTCCTCAGATTGAGCAGATAAAAGCTGAGCGGCTGCAGGCGGCTCTTGAAGCGGTCTCCGGAGGAGCCGGGATAGGGGAACCGGTATCTGCGGATGGTAATGGTATTGTAGAGCGGTACTATCCGATGGAATCGGGTGAGGGTGAGGTATCGGGATATATCTGCCGCCTTAAAGGTGACGGCTATGGAGGAGATATAATCGTTCTTGGTGCTTACAGTCCCGACGGCACCATTCGCAGTGCAAAGATGATGGACAATCAGGAGACTCCGGGCCTGGGCAAAGAGGCGGAGAAAGATTCATATATGGAAATGTTTCTCGGTACCGGAGGCGAAAGCAATGTTCCGGTAAGAAAGGATATGCTCAGTCTGGAGCAGGCGGATTCCATAACGGGTGCTACCATAACCTTTATAGGGATAGGAAAAGCACTGCAGGAAGGCTCCCGCTTTGTCCGGAATCTGGAGGATGAATAAGATGTTCAGCGAGTTCACAAAAGGACTTTTTAAAGAGAATCCGATTTTTGTCATAGTTCTCGGACTTTGTCCCGCTCTCGGCGTATCATCCAGGGTAATAAATGGTCTTGGAATGGGAGCCGGAGTTATTTTCGTACTTCTCGGTTCCAATATTTTTGTTTCCCTTCTAAAGGATTTTATTCCCCCAAAGGTAAGAATCCCTTCCTATATTGTCATAATCGCCAGCTTTGTAACGATTGTGGAAATGGTCATGCAGGCATACGCTCCGGATCTTTATGACAGCCTGGGCGTTTTTGTTCCGCTTATCGTCGTGAACTGTGTAATTCTCGGAAGGGCGGAAGCCTTCGCAAGCAAAAACAGCGTAAGGTCATCCATTCTTGATGCTCTGGGTATGGGAATAGGCTTTACCCTGGCTTTGACAATAATATCTCTCGTTCGGGAGTCCCTGGGGGTAGGTACGATCACTCTTTTCCCCATGGGAAACTTTAACGGTATTATCCGAATACCGGTGATAGCTGATTCTCCCGCCCGGGTCTTTGCCCTTGCCGCCGGAGCTCTTCTCGTAATGGGCTATCTCAAGGCTCTTGTTAATATTATCCAGGACCGGGGGGGTAAAAAATAACATGACTTACATCGGCATAATTATAACTTTTGTGTTCATAAACAACTTCATTCTTACGCAGTTTCTGGGCCTGTGCCCCTTTATCGGGGTTTCAAAGAATGTGGAATCGGCAGTTGGAATGGGTTTTGCTGTTACCTTTGTCATGGCCCTTGCTTCTTTTGCAACCTGGGCCATCTATAATCTGGTGCTCATACCGCTGGAAATAGAATTTCTTCAGACCATAACCTTTATTCTGGTAATTGCATCGCTTGTACAGTTTGTGGAAATGGTTATCCAGAAAATATCCCCTCCGCTCTATAAAGCACTCGGGATTTTTCTTCCGCTTATCACCACTAACTGCGCCGTCCTCGGAATTGCCCTTATTGCGGTAAGAAACGATTATAATGCCGTTGAAAGTTTTGTTGCGGGAATAGCGGCGGGGCTGGGATTTATGCTGGCAATTGTCCTGATGTCAACCATCCGGGAAAAACTGGATGCGGAGTGGATACCGAAACCTTTCCGCGGAGTGCCTATCGCTTTTATAACCGGGGGACTGATGGCTCTGGCTTTTATGGCTTTTGACAAAGCATTGTTGAATAATCTCGTAGGATAGACAGGAAGGGAAGATGTTGCTTCTAAAAATAGTATACGCTTTTTTGGCTGTAGGAATTCTTGGTGCGCTCCTGGGCAGTGCTCTTGCGATTGCATCAAAATTTTTCTCCGTCAGCAAGGATGAACGGGTCGCAAAGGTTGAAGAGGCGCTGCCCGGCGCAAACTGCGGAGCCTGCGGATATGCCGGCTGCGCCGCCTATGCCGAGGCCATTGCGGCCGGAGAGGCACCGCTGACCCTCTGCGGGCCCGGAGGCGCGGAGGCGGCGGGAGAAATTGCCTCCATCATGGGCGTGGAGGTGGAGGTTTCCGACCGGAAGCTGGTCGCACAGGTTCACTGCCGGGGAACTAAATCGACTTCATCGTATCTCTTTGAATACAGGGGTGTGAAGGACTGCAATGCTCTGCACGCTCTTTTTCAGGGTGACAAGGAGTGCCCCTACGGCTGCCTCGGGCTGGGAAGCTGCATCAAGGTATGCCCCGTCGATGCAATACACTACGACAAAGCGGGCAGGGTAATTGTTGATAAGGATCTGTGCATAAGCTGCGGAAAGTGCATCGAAGTCTGTCCGACAGGGGTTATGCAGTTTATTCCCTATGATGCGGACTATATTGTCGCCTGCAATTCCAAAGATAAAGGCGCAATTGTAAGAAAGTATTGTAGTGTGGGATGTATCGGGTGTAAAATGTGTGAAAAGAAATCACCCGATGGCGGCTTTGTCGTGGAAAATTTTCTTGCGACGATCGATTACGACAAAAAGGGTGAGAGAACGGAAGCCGCAAAAGGATGCCCTCCAAAATGTATTGTCAAAATAGAGACTCTTATGAAGGGAGCTGATGAAGAAGCTTAGGCTTGTTTTCGGGGTGTTCGGGAGCAAACCTGTAGGTACGGATCCCGGACAGCTTGAATCGGTATATCAAAAAACCTATAAACCATTTCTTACGGTTCTCTACAATTTTCCCAAATTGCGATGCTGTCTCCATTTCTCCGGGCAACTATACGACTGGTTTGAAGAGGAACATCCGGAGATTTTAATGGTCGTAAGTGAGATGGTAAAGCGGAAACAATTGGAAGTGGTCGGCGGCGGCTACTATGAGCCGATCTTTCCTCTCATTCCCGCTCAGGACAGGGTCGGACAGATTGAGCTCCTTACTACTTATATCCGTAAACGATTTGGCAAACGCCCCCGCGGCTGCTGGATTCCGGAAAGAGTCTGGGAGCCTTCCCTTGCCTCGGTCTTCAACAGTTCCGGAATGGACTACATTTTCCTGGATGACCGCCATTTTATGAGCGCCGGTCTCCGTGGTGAAAAGATGTACCGTCCCTGCATAACCGAAGACCAGGGAAAGACCGTAAAGGTCCTGCCGCTTACATCAAGAGTGTGCAGAATGATTCCTTTCGCAAAACCTGAAGAGGTGTATGGGAAAATAGGAGAAATTGCGGCATCGGGAGACCACGAAGTCGTATCAATAATGATCGATGCCGATATGCTCGGATACTACCCCGGTACCGAGGGAGTCTGTAATCCGGGCGGCTGGATGGAGCGTTTTCTTACCCTGATTGATGAGAACAGGAACATTGCCATTCCCGTGCTGCCCGGCCAGTTTATAAGAAGTCTGGACAGTGTGGAAAAGGTCTATTTCCCCTGTACCTCCTATGAGGAGATGATGCAGTGGCCTCTTCCTCCGGATCAGCAGATGGATCTGGAAACGGTCAGGAACAGCACCGACAGTGAGTCGGAATCAATCTATGTAAATGGCGGCTATTTCCGGCAGTTCCTTACCCGCTATCCCGAGAGCAATTTTCTTTATGCCAGAATGCTCCATACCTATCTTCTGGTAAACCAGGTGCAGAGGGACAGATCACGGAAGAAAACAGCCCGGGAAGAGAGCTGGCGCGGCCAGTGTAACGCACCTTACTGGCATGGACGCTATAACGGGGTCTATGACAATCATCTCAGGAAGGCAGCCTTCCGCAGTTTCATAAATGCGGAAAAGACCACAAGAGAGCGGGGCATTTTTACCACCGCCATAAACCCTGTGGATATTGATTTCGACGGGGCTGATGAATACATCTACCAGGGGCAGAATATAAATGCCTACGTACACCGCCGCGGCGGCATGCTTTTTGAGCTTGACTATCTGGTAAGCGGATGGAACTACCTCGATACCATGGCACGTCACCGCGAACGCTACCATGACGATGCGGATATTGCGCTGGGAATAGACACATATCCCAGGCGGGCATTTCTGGATCACGTATTCAGTGAAGAAGTAAGCCTTGATCAGTTCCGCAGGATGCAGTATGCGGAGATGGCCGATTTCATCAACAGCCGCTATGAACTGGTGGAACTCGACCGTGAACATAAGCGGCTTCATCTGCGCAGCTCCTTACCCGTAAAGGTGGATGGAAAAGAGAACAGTTTGTGCATAAAAAAAGGATACAGTTTTACCAAAAACAGTGTTCAGGTAGACTATATTCTTGAGAATAAATCCGAATCGGTAATGTCCTTCGTCTTTGCACCGGAAGTAAATATCTCGCTCTATGGAAACAGTTTCGAACATGCCCAGATGTTCCTGGGAGATAAGGGAGAGGCTGATAAGAATGCTCTTACAAAGGGTATGAGCAGGGGCGGGATCAAGGAAGTATCGATAGCAGATAACATGAACAGAGCGATGGTAAGCCTCTCTCTTGATACCCGCTGGAGCCTCTGGTCCTTTCCCGTGGAAACCGTTACTTCGGGCTTCCGGGGGAAAAGCACCATTTACCAGTCGACTGCGCTTCTTGTAAAGCAGAAAATCAGCCTTGAAGCACACGAGACCTGGAAAGCTTCACTCGTCCTGAAAATTGAAAAAAAGTGATCGGTTCTCCCTCTTACCGGAGCATGGTCAATGCGGAATCGATCCACAAGTCACTCTCTTTTCGGTATTCTTCCCTGGAGAAGAGAAATTCGTAGAAGGCCTCCCGAAATTTTTCCTGAAAATAGTATACCTGTCCCATGTAATGGTGAGCCCGGGCTTCAATGACCGCAGAACGGCGGACGGCAAGAAAATTGGCCAGCTCCTTTTCCGCGTTTTTCCACTCTCCCTCCATAAACGCTCCCCGTACAATACTCGAGAGCAGGAGTGCTTCCGGTACTTCTCCGGGACTCTTGTCAATGGTAAAGACGGAAGGCTCAAGAGGTGTCGGTTCCCCTGCCTGATCCAGGCTTCTGAAAAGGCGCCTGACGGTTTCTTCACCGGCATCGGAAAGGGTTTTGTAGTCAGGAAGTGAATGCTTCTCATATGAAGCCAGGTATTCACCCGACTGAACCGAACGCTGAAGGGTCAGGAAGGGAAGCGGCCTGGTTCGTACATTACGCACGGCAGAGGCGGGGGAACTTACCGAGGAGAGTGAGACCGATACGGGAGAGACCGTACTGTTTTCTCCCGGCAGTACAACAGGTGCTCCCTGCTCAAGGAGTTCGCGGTCCAGAACAAGATAATAGTATTCCAGAGCCGGAAGAGGAAAATCCGTCACCGAGCCTTCGGAGTTTCTGAAAGAGGCAACCAGGGTGGAAGAAGAAATCATTTCGCTTCCGGTTATCGGTGAACTGTTTCTGTAGACCACTATCGGCCGGTCCGGTTCGGAACTTGTGTAGGTAAGATAAACGACCTCGCCCGAAACACGGGCGTTTATATCCGTAATCTCGGTAGCTCTCTCCTGAAGGGAGGCAATGGTGCTTACCGAAACGGCATCGCTTGTTATATTACGGAAGGGAATATAGAGAGGGTACTCCCTGTTCTCCTCATCGACCGCGAGAACGGCGTAATACCGTGCTTCCGTGCTGTCGGGATAATGACTGTAAGCTTCGACACCGGGTTCAACGTGTGCGATCAGTTCCGCTCCATCGCTGTTCTCCCGGGTAAAGGGTTCTTTTTTTGTGTATATACGGTAATACCTTATCGGGTCCACTGAATCGTTCCAGGTAAGTACCACCCTGTTGTTGTCAGCCGTGGCCTCAAGATTGGAAACAAATGGAGCGTAGACTTCGTCGAACTCTTCGCACGGAGCGGACAGAACGAGAACCGATAGGAGAATCACCATAAGAGTGTGCCGTTTCATGTAATCATTATCGGCAGTTCGACAGAAGGGTTTGACACAAAATAGGGATAGAAATACACTATATTCATGTTTGTAGCTGTTTCCTTCGACCCCTCCGGTGATGACATGAAGCGCGGCATGGAATCGCTGCTGCGGGAATACGGATTTGAACAGAGGCACGATGGCCTGTGGGAGTCTGTAAAGCTGAAGGAACGTTATCTCGCAAGGCTCAAACGGGATATAGACCGCGTTACCGATTCATATGATAATGTACGGCTCTATCAATATCCCATCGACGGAGTTCTGGTTATAACCGGACTTCAGAACAAGCGGTGGAGACGGATCGTTGTGAAACCGTAGATCAAATTATTTTCTGGAAGGAGCATACTATGCTGAGCGAAATCGAGGTACCTCTGGAACAGTTGAAAGAGAAAATTTACGCCTCATGGAGGCGACTTTGACCCGGATAAACTGCAAAAAGAGATAGAAGAGCTGGAAGCTGAAAGCGGACAGCCGGAATTCTGGGAAGACCGGGAACATGCGGAGAAACAGCTGGTTGAACTGAAAAAGCTGCATAAGAGAAAAGACCCCTGGAAGAGTCTCATCACCAGATATGAAGACATTCAGGCTCTGTACGAGCTGGCCCGTGAAGCCGGAGATGACAGCTTCGAAGAAGAAATACGGACCCAGATGGAGTCTGCAGAAGCACGATACGAAGAACTCAATCTTACCGAACTCTTTACCGGGAAGTTTGACGATCACGACGCCTTTCTTACCATACATTCCGGTGCCGGCGGTACCGAAGCATGTGACTGGACGGCGATGCTTCTGAGGATGTATTCAAGGTGGGCGGAACGGCGCGACTGGTCGCTTGAAACGCTTGATCTTCAGGAGGCCGAAGGCGGGGTAAAATCCGTAACGCTTCAGGTAAGCGGCGATTATGTATTCGGCTACATGAAAAGTGAGATCGGGGTTCACCGTCTCGTTCGAATTTCACCCTTCGATTCAAGCGGGAGACGTCACACCTCGTTTGCTTCGGTCTATGTGTCACCGGTAATTGAAGATACCATCGAAGTGGATATAAAGCCCGATGAACTGCGTATTGACACCTATCGCGCCCAGGGGGCCGGAGGACAGCATGTTAATACAACCGATTCCGCGGTCAGGATTACTCATCTGCCGACCGGTGTGGTTGTTCAGTGCCAGAATGAACGGAGCCAGCACAAGAACCGTGAAACGGCCATGAAGATACTCCGCTCCAGGCTCTACGATCATTACAAGGCGGAACAGGACAAGGAGCACGAGAAGAATGCTCATGAAAAGAAGGACATTTCCTGGGGAAACCAGATACGCTCCTACGTATTTCAGCCTTACACCATGGTCAAGGATCACCGGACAAAACATGAATCAGGCAATATTCAGGCGGTCATGGAGGGTGAGATAGACTCTTTTATTGTTTCATTTCTCAACTGGTCGAAGACGGAGAACTGATATGGAAAAGCGGCTTCTTCTTGTGGATGATCTCGGATTTATGCGCAGGGCCCTGCGTGAAATCCTTGAAGAGGCCGGGCTCGAAATAGCCGGAGAAGCCCGAAATGGTGCCGAAGCGGTGGAGCAGTACCGCCGGCTTAATCCGGCTCTGGTGCTTATGGATATAACAATGCCGGTAATGGACGGTCTGGAAGCTTTGAGGCGGATAAGGTTGTTTGATTCCGGGGCTCGTGTGGTCATGTGTTCGGCCATGGGACAGGAAAAGACCATTCTGAGAGCCATTCAGTACGGCGCCAGAGACTTTGTGGTAAAACCATTCAGCCGGAAGAGAATTGTTTCTGCGGTGGAAAAGGCGCTGGGGACGGTGGATGGCGGGTGAAAGGCTTTCAGCGCTGCTTTTTTTTCTGTTCCTGATCGGAACCGGCACCCTTCTGGAGGCGGCCGGAACAAAAGAGAGCTTCCTGCAGCTTGAAGATCCCCGGGATTCCTGGAAGCTGGTCGTGGTGCATGATGAAAAAGGGAATACCGGCGGTTCTGCCGGAACGGTCGCCGCCTCGTTTGAAATTTCCCTGCTCAGGTATCTGGCTCAGTGCTCCTTTCATGATTATCGCCCGGAGGAAATGCGGCGATACCGGGATTATCTTCTTGAAAAAAAACGTGAATCGGTCAGGGCTTCAATGAGAGAGCTGAAGAGAAGCATTGACACCCTGGAGCTTCAGGAGCAGAACGAAGAGCTTGTAAAAAAGCAAAGAGAATACCTTTCTCTGCGGACGGGGCTTGATAATATTCTTGAAACTCCTTCTGCGAACCGTAAACCCGTGCTTGTTGAAAAACGAGAAATGCGGAGTTCAGGAGAGCAGACTCCTGAAGCATACGACAGCGATGCTCTCCTTTCATTCCGGATCGAACAGCTCGGTGACCGGTACATTATCTATGCTGAATTTCTGGCGCCCTTCCTGAAGGAGAGCTCCGAAGATCACAGCTTTGTCTTTACGGGCGGAGAAGTGGACAAGGCAGCCAGACAGCTTTGTGACGCAGTCAAGAATGCCGTACTGGGCAGGAACTGGGCCGCTCTGATTATCGAGAATGATGCTGAGACAATAAAGCCTCCACAGGCTCCCCGTCTCAGCCTTTTTCTGGAGGAGGAGCGTGTCAGCGAGGCGGAGCGCGCAACCCTCCTGCCCGGGGTGTATGTTTTTACCGTACATGCTCCGGGATTCAGGGAAGAGCGCCTGGAGCTTTATCTTGCTCCCAATACCAGGAGGGTTGTGAGGCTGCGGCTGGAGCCTCTGGAAACAGCAAGGCTGAGTCTGGAAAGCCTGCCTTCGGGAAGCGAAGTCTACCTCGACGGGCGCTATGCTGGTACAAGCCCCCTGGTTCTTGAATTCCCGTCATACAGTTCACGGATAGAAATGAGCCGCGAAGGGTACCGCGGTCTTGCTTTTTCACACACGGGCGGAGATGGTGAATACCGTTTCTCCCTGGAACCGGATACATACGAAAGGCAGCAGCTTGTCGATGCAAAGCGGCGCGGCTTTTACAATGCCTTCGGTGTGTTCCTTCTATCAATACCTGTAAGCATGATAAGTTACGGACTTGGAATTGAGTATGCCGCGGCGGCCGAGGATGCTTCTTCGAATCCCGGAGTCCAGCCGGATGAGCTGAAGCGTCTGGTTGAGCGTAACCGTTTGTGGTACACTGCTTACCTCGGCGGAATGTTCGCCAATGCTTTTCTCGGGACAAACGCTTTGTTTCGTCTCCTGGAATACATAAATACGCACGAAACAGTACATGGAATAGGGAGGAATTAGTTGGCTGGATTCGGTCTTGCAAATAAGCTGAAACAACTTGTTTCCGGAAAACGGATTCTTGATGAAGATTTTTTTGATGAGCTGGAAGATACCCTTATCGAAAGCGATCTGGGTGCGAGAACCGCCATGGAAGTGGTGGACGCTCTGCGCGAGTCGAAAGAGACAAGAAATATGGATGAGAGAGGGATTCTTCTTCATCTCAAAGAGCAGCTGCTCCCGTTTACAAGAGGAGTGGACCTGAAGCCGGATTCGGAGGAAACGCATCTATTTCTGGTTCTCGGTGTTAACGGTGTGGGAAAAACCACCACAATAGCGAAAATGGCACGTTTTTTTCATGAGAAACATGACCGCCATTGTGTAATAGCAGCCGGCGATACCTTCCGTGCCGCAGCTATTGATCAGCTGCTTGTGCACGGAGAGCGGCTTGATATGCGGGTTGTTCATCAGCAGCCAGGTGCGGATCCGGGGGCCGTTATTTTTGATGCCCTCGAGAGTGCAGTCAGCCGTGGAGAAAACCTGGTCCTCGCCGATACGGCAGGCAGAATGCATAACCGGGCGAACCTGATCCGGGAACTGCAGAAGATCCATAAGATTGTGTCATCGAAGATTGGAGCACAGAACTATAAAAAAATTCTGGTGCTGGATGCTACAACCGGACAGAATGCCTTGAGACAGGCGGAAATGTTCCATGAATCGGTTGGTGTGGATGCAATAATTCTTGCGAAATATGATTCGGCTGCAAAGGGCGGAATTGTCATTCCCATTCAGAGGACTCTCTCCATACCGATTGCCTTTATCGGAACAGGGGAAGGCTACGACAATCTGGAACCCTTCGAACCTGAAAGCTTCATTGATTCGCTTCTGGGACTCTGATGAAGCTGCTCTTGTGCGCCCTGTCGGCGGCAGCGCTTTTTCTGCCCCTTCCCCTATGGGGTTTCGGTCCTCCGACAATGGTCCGTCCGGGGCTTTTTGTGAGCAATGCTGCGGGTCTTCCCCTGGAAGCACTGGAGGAGCGTGACGGTCTGCCCGAAGAGGGCTATGTCCTCCAGGTGGAAAAGAGAGATCAGGGGACCAGAGAGATCCTGTTTCTGGAAGGTGTTCAGATCGCCTCACGTTCCATAAGCGGAAAATTACCGCGTCTGAAGATCGAGGAAGAGCGGGACGGAGCTGTCGTCTACCGTGCGGAGCTGGACGGGAATGGCCTCCAGTCCGAATGGTGGCCCGATGAAGATCGGGAGTATACCTACGACAATATCGATCCTGTCCGGATAAAAAACAGCAGTTACCACTATTCTGAGAAGGGTAATCTGGTGGTGATCAGGGGAGATGAGGAGTTTTTTCTTGCTCTGGGAGATGCTCTCGTTTACGAGGAGTATCCGCTTCATGCGTCCCTCTTTTCGGGGAGTGCCGGGTCGGGTGAACACGCGTACCGGCTCTGGGAGGGGGATGATCTTTCCCGTCTTGAGCTTCGCGAGACTCTGGAAGACGGCTGGCTGAGGGAGACTCTCATCGGTTCCGATGGAAGCGAAGAAATACGAATTTTTGATGATGAAACAAGACTCAGAGAGATAAGGGGAAGGAACGAGAGCGACTACTACCTGTTCCTCTATGAATACAGCGGGCCGGAACTCGTAAGAGTATCCTGGCGTTCTGCGGGGGAACGGGAAGAAAGCAGGTTTCTGTATAATGAAGATACCCTGGATCGGGTCACAAGCTATCGTAATGGTATTATTGTTCAAAGTATTACCCTTGAAGATAATGCTTATCTGATCAGCCGCTACAGGGAAGGAGAGGAAGTCTTCCGCGAAAGAATCCCGTCCTCCGATATACACCATTTTCTGGAGCAGTTTCATACCCTGGAACCGTCAAGTTTCTGATGTCAGGTTTTAATAAAGGGCAAGACAGGCAATGAGCGTCATCAAGGAAAAATCATTTTACCGAAAGCGTTGGATCCTCTACATAGCCGGACGATTCCTTAAGGCGAAACGCCGCAATGGGAATGTAACACCATCTCTTTTCTCCATTCTCGGGCTGGCAACGGGGGTTCTTACCCTTATTTCGGTTCTTTCGGTTATGAATGGTTTTCAGCTTGGTTTTATAGAAGATATTCTGGAGATCGGTTCATATCATGTGAGAGTCTATCCTCCCCGTGACAGCGATGTGGCATCCATTCTCGGTAATATAAGAACGGCTGACAAGGTTCGTTCCGCTGTTCCTTTTATCGATGTACAGACCATGCTTGAAGGACCCTTTTCCGGAACCAGGGGATGCAATGTAAGGGGAATCGATCCGCTGGTACCGCTTCTTGACAGCAGCTGGGCAGAGCAGATGGATCTGGGAGAGGCCTTGACTGATGCCGGAAACAGCGGGGGAATCGAACCGGGAACGGTCTGGCTGGGGAGCGTACTTGCCAATAATCTCGGCCTGATTCCCGGAGACAAGGTGTCCTTTCTTTCCATGGCCGGGAATTCATTCAGCGGTCTGCGTCCCGCAAAGTCGGAGTTTACCGTCGCACTTATCTTTTCAAGCGGGTACTACGAGTATGATTCCGCCATGGCATTCATCCGTCTGGATGAGATAGAAGAAATTTCATCCGGGAAGGAAGATCTTCATATCGGAATAAAACTGAACAACCGCTGGAAGGACCGCAGCTTCATACAGATGGCGGAAGAGAGCGATCTGCTGCCGGAAGGTGCAGAGATAGTTTCGTGGCGGAGCTACAACCGCTCTTTTTTCGGTGCCCTGAGAATGGAAAAACTGGCCATGATGATGATAATCGGAATTGTTTTTCTCGTGGTCGGGGTAAATATCAAGCATTCTCTTGAGCGATCGGTCTGGGAAAAGAGGGAGGCAATCGGTCTCCTCAGATCCGTCGGCGCGCGTCCGGTGGATATAAGATCGATCTTTCTGATTGACGGCGCTCTCATAGGAACGATCGGCGGTGGATGCGGTATCGCCCTCGGTCTGCTGGTGGCAGAAAACATAAATGCTCTTTTCAGCGGTGTTGAAAGAGTGGTGAACGGAATTATGAACAGTTTTGCTTACCTGCTCCGGCCATTTTTTACTCTGGATGAAGAAGCGTTTTCCCTCTTTTCTTCCACCTATTTTTATCTGCAGGAAGTACCGAGCAGGGTTATGTACCGGGAGGTACTCATGGTGTTTCTTTTCTCCCTGGTGGCGAGTCTGCTTGCCGCATGGGGTGCCTCAAAAGCAATTTCAGATTTCGATCCCGCGGAGATCCTGCGATATGAATAAGGAGTACTCTTTGGATACGCTTGTAACAGTTGATAAGCTCAGAAAGGTTTACAGGAGCGGAAGAGAAGAGCTTACGGTGTTTGAGGATGTTTCCTTTACACTGAAAAAGAAGAGTCTTGCAACGCTTGTCGGAGAGAGCGGCAGCGGGAAAAGTACTCTCCTGAATATAATAGGGGGGCTTGATGCTCCGACTGCCGGATCGGTGACCGTTGGGGATCTCAGAATTACCTCAATGAGCGAGAAGGAGCTTACCGCTTACCGAAACCGGTTTATTGGCTTTGTGTTTCAGTTTCATTATCTTCTGAAGGAATTTACCGCTCTGGAAAACATCATGCTGCCCTCCTATATGTCCGGGACGGCCAGAAAGAAGGCAATGGTCAAGGCCGAAGCGCTTATGGAGCTGGTGGGACTCAGCGACCGTTCCCATCATTATCCGAGCCAGCTCTCCGGGGGAGAGCAGCAACGTGTTGCGGTAGCCAGAGCCCTGATAAATGATCCCGAATTGATTCTTGCTGACGAGCCTACCGGAAACCTTGATGAGAAAAACTCGGATACGGTTGTCTCTCTGCTCCAGTCCATTGTGAGGGAACAGGGAACCTCCCTGCTCCTGGTAACGCATAACCCTGAGATTGCCGCTCTGGGCGATTTCAGACTATCGCTGAAGTCCCGGGCCCTCCGTATGGAGGAGCGTCAGATTTGAAGCTGGAAGCTGCGATTTTCTCGGCCTGGAGACTTCTGACGGGTCCTGCAGGCTCCGCCAGGCGAAAGCGTCACGCGGTCGGTGCCATTCTCGGGGTGGCTTTCTCCCTGGTTCCCCTGATCGTTGTTCAGCAGGTTTCTTCGGGAATGATAGAGGGAATTTCCCGCCGCTTCCTTGAAATCGGGAGCTTCCATCTGCAGGCAAGAAGTTTTCAGGGTGGAGATGAATCAATTGAGGAAATTGCAGGGAGGATTACCGGACATCCCGACGTCCGCCTTTCTGTTCCCCTGGTGGAGGGGCTCGGTATTGTCTATTCACCCGACGGCCGAAGCGGAGTTTCGGTACGGGGCCTGCCCGGAGACTGGCTGGAAAAGGATGAGTACGCGGCCTCCTTCCTTCAGTGGATTGAGGGGGAATATAATCTGAGCGGGCGTTCCGATGTGCTTATAAGCAAAGAGGCGGCAAGAAACCTCAACGTTTCCCTCGGCGATCAGGTAACCCTCCTCACTTCCTACAGCGGAGGCAGGGGAACCATAATGAAACCCACCCGCTTTACGGTGGCGGGGGTGTTTTCCACAGGCTACTACGAACTGGACGCTTTAAGCCTGTACATACCCTATGAACGTGCCCTTGCCCTTTTCCCGGAGAGCTGGAGTACCGTCATTGGAATCAAGGTTGACGATCCCTATGGAAACTATACTGAAATTAAAAACGATCTGTATGAAATGGTACCGCCGGGCTGGAGAATTTACAGCTGGTATGAACTTCAGCGCCCCATGTTCGAAAGTTTCAGAACCACCAGAACCCTTCTGATCTTCATAATGGTGCTTATTGTGATGGTCGCTTCGGTAAGCATTACCTCGGCTGTGGTAATGATGGTGCTTGAGCATGAGGCGGAGCTTGCAATGCTCAAGAGCACCGGCGTATCATCGGCAAGCATAGAACAGCTTTTCCTTATTCTGGGATTTCTTATCGGCGGCAGCGGCGCTGTTATCGGCTCTGCGCTGGGGCTCCTGGTAAGCATCAATATAAACGGAATAATCCGCGGAATGGAATGGATAGCAGGCAATCTTGGGGCGGTTTTACTCTATCCTTTCGGGAATATTTCCGGTTCATCCTCCGAACGGCTTGTAATTTTTAACCCTGATTATTATCTTGAAAATATACCTGTGCACATTCAATATGGAGAGATACTCTATGCTGCTCTTTTTGCACTGGTTTTTGCTCTTGCGGGAGCGTATATTCCTGCCCGAAAGGCAGGACATATGAAGCCGCTGGAAATATTTCGGAAGCATTGAGATAACTGGAGTACCTGGATGAAGTGTGATATATGCGGAGAAAATGATGCCCTCATTCATGTTCAGCAGATAATGAACGGTGAAACCCGGGAAATCCATCTCTGCACCGATTGTGCCGGCAGCCGGGGGCTGGTTGAGGCCGGGCAGGGTGGAGAAAGCATAGGGCTTACGAATATTCTTGGAAGCATTGTCGGTTCCCTCTTCGCGGAAGCGGAGGGAGAATCGGATGGGCAGGGCAGCGTCTGTTCATCCTGCGGAATGAGCAGAGAAGAAATTGAAGAATCAGCCAAAGCAGGCTGCAGCGACTGTTACTCGGCCTTTTCTTCCCTGATAAGAGAGCTTCTTTCCAGAGAGACAGGGGCGGATTCCTATCACGGAAAGATTCCCAGAAAGCTGCAGGCTTATAAGGCGTATCTGGTTGATAAAGCAGTCCTCAAGCGGAAACTGGAAGAAGCGGTAGCGGGCGAAGAGTATGAGCGTGCAGCTTCAATCCGGGACGCGATTGCAAGGATTGAAGAAGAAAGCCAGGATCGTATGCAATGAAGATTCCCCCATGGCAGAAAGGCGATGAATCTGATATAGTTTTCTGGGTCAGTTCGGAGTTCAGAAGAAATCTTTCCGGCTTTCCTTTCGGCACCCGGCTTAACGGGAGCAAGTTGAAGGAAATAAGTGAGCGTATTCAGAATGCCTTCAAAGCTCCGGACACCATTGCTGCGGTCGATTCGATCACGCCGAGAGACAGAAAACTGCTCAGGGATGCATCCCTGTTAAACGGATTCCAGCCTGGAGACCGGAGATTGTTCGTCCTGGACAACTCTGCCTGGAGATGGTGTACCGCCCTGGGTACCGAGCATCTTTCCATCTGCAGCCGTTATGCGGGCTTATCGGTGGAAAAGAGTCTGGAATCCGCACTTGCATGGGAGGAAGCCCTCGAGCCGGAGCTGGATTTCGCCTTTTCCCTGGATCTTGGATATCTGCTTTCAGATATCGGAGCCAGCGGAAATGCCCTTTTTCACCAGGCTCTGGTATTTTTGCCAGCCCTTGGCTGGTCTGAAAACCGTGACGCCATTTTTCGTTCTCTCATGAAGGAGGGTTATTCAATACACGGAATAATCGCCGGAGACAACGAGGAGGACGGTGAGCTGTTTGAGGTTGGAACCGAATTATCATTCGGTATGAGCGAGGAGGAGAGTGCAAATAAATTTGCACATATGCTCCGTTTGCTAGTACATTATGAAAGGAAAGCGAGAGAAAACCTGGATGAGAATCTGGAGTTTTCTCTTAAGGACCGTGTATACCGGTCCTACGGGCTTCTGGCATCTGCAGAAAGGTTGAGCTATCATGAGGCGAAAGAAGCTCTGCTGGCTCTTATCATGGGTATTTCGCTGGGGCTTTATGATAATATTCCGGAGAAGCTGTATGAGCTTTTCTGGCTGACCGGAGACGCGAATATCCGTAATAATGGTTTCGAACATCCGGAACTTGCGCGTGCCGGTTTTATCAGGGAAAGCCTTGGTATTGATAGAGTAATTGGAGGAAAGGATGTTTAAAGGCTTAACTCAAAGAGCCCAGAGAATATTGACCATTTTTGCGCAGGAAGAGGCGAAGCGGTTTCATTCCGATCAGCTGCTTCCCGAGCACATCATACTCGCCCTTTTGAAGGACGGGGAAGGAATTGGCTTCAAGGCACTTCAGGTGGTAAGAATTGATCCTGAAGAGCTTCAGCTTGAAATAGAGAAGAGCATACCGAAAAAGCATTCCGGTTTCATTCTCGGAGATGTGCCTCCCAGTCACCGGGGGAAAAAGCTTCTGGAAGATTCGGCCGAGGAAGCCAGAGCCCTGGGACATGAGTATATAGGAACCGAGCACCTTCTGCTGTCCGCTTCAAAAGAAGCGGGAAGCGTAGTGCAGCGGTTTCTTTCAAAGCACAAGGTTGATGTGGAGCTGATCCGCAATGCAATTATTGAACTTCGAGGTAAGGGGAGTCGCAGTGAGAAACCTGCGAAGGAAGAAAGCTATTCCGGATCAGGCTTTGAGCATCAAAGTTCCTCTCCCCTCGGCTTCCGGAAAAAAAGCTCGGGCGGACAGGGAAAGAAGAATACCCCGACCCTCGATGAGTTTGCCCGTGATCTCACAAGCTACGCCAGGGAAGGAAAACTTGACCCGGTAATTGGACGGGATATGGAGATTCAGAGGGTCATACAGATCCTGGCCAGACGGACAAAAAACAACCCGGTACTGATCGGAGAACCGGGCGTAGGCAAGACCGCCATTGTCGAAGGCCTTGCTCAGATGATAGAGGATGGAAGTTCTCCCGAGGTTCTCTCGGGCAAGAGGGTCCTTACCCTCGATCTCGCATCCCTGATTGCCGGTACAAAATACCGCGGGGAGTTCGAGGAACGTCTTAAACGGGTAATGAAGGAAATCCAGAATGCCGGGAATGTAATCCTTTTTATAGATGAGCTTCATACCATTATAGGAGCCGGCGGGGCCGAAGGGGCAATCGACGCTTCCAACATGCTGAAACCGGCATTAAGCAGGGGAGAGCTTCAGTGCATAGGTGCGACAACCCTGAATGAGTTCCGGAAGCATATAGAAAAAGACGCCGCCCTTGAACGGCGATTTCAGACCATTTTTGTTGAAGAGCCGTCGGTTGAAGAAACCGTAGGCATTCTTCGCGGAATCAAGGAACGTTATGAAGAACACCATAATGTCCGTTATACCGATGAGGCTGTGGAATCCGCCGCTTATCTCTCTCACAGATATATTACCGACCGTTTTCTTCCCGATAAGGCAATAGATCTTATTGATGAAGCAGGTTCCTACAAGAGAATACACAATACTGTCCGGCCGAAGGAGCTTATACGGCTGGAAGAGGAAATCAACCGTCTGACGGGTGAGAAAATATCACTTGTCAACAACCAGGATTATGAACGTGCGGCTGCCGTACGCGACGATGTACGTCGTCTGAAGGGTACCGTTGAAGAACTGCAGGCCCGGTGGAAAGACAGCCTGAAGAGTGAAAAAAGCAAGGTGGACGATGAAGACATTCAGGCAATTATTTCCAAAATAACCGGAATACCCCTTGCCCGTATTGTGCAGAGTGAATCAGACAAGCTTCTAAAAATTGAAGAAGAGCTTCATAAAACTGTTATAGGGCAGGATGAAGCAATACAGGCAATTGCAAGCAGCATAAGACGATCACGAACAGGTATGAGCAGCCCCCGGCGTCCCCTTGGTTCTTTTGTATTTCTTGGACCGACGGGAGTAGGAAAGTCTCTTCTTGCGAAAACCCTGGCCCAGTTTCTTTTCGGAGATGAAGAGGCGCTAATCCGGGTTGACATGTCCGATTATATGGAAAAACACAATGTGAGCCGTCTTGTTGGTGCACCTCCGGGATATGTCGGTTATGAAGAAGGCGGAATCCTTACTGAAAAAATCCGGCGCAGGCCTTACAGTGTCATCCTTCTCGACGAGATAGAGAAAGCCCATCCGGATGTATTCAACCTTCTTCTGCAGGTTCTTGAAGAAGGAGAGCTTCATGATAACCTGGGACATAAGGTTAGCTTCAGAAATACGGTCCTTATTATGACAAGCAATGCGGGAGCCCGTGAAATAAGCAAGGATGGTGCTCTCGGTTTTCAGGCGGAAGATGGAGTCATGAGTCATTCGGAGATTCGTGCATCGGCAATGAATGAGCTGAAAAGAAGTTTTCGTCCTGAATTTATCAACAGGGTTGATGAGATTGTGGTATTTACCAGTCTCAAACAGGGAGAGATAAAGCAGATCCTTGAAATACTTATTTCGGAGATTTCTCTGAGATTACTGGAAATGAATATCATTCTCGAAATTAAGCAGAGCGCTAAGGATTACTTTATCAGGAAGGGCTACGATGCAAAGTACGGAGCCAGACCCTTGAGAAGGGTTCTTCAAAAGGAACTGGAAGATCCTCTCTCCATGGAAATGCTTAAAGGCCGGTGTGTCTCAGGTACCCATATGACAGTTGCCATCCGGAAAGATAAAATTCATTTCACCGCCCGCAAGCCGGATCTCGTAAAAGACCGGGCTGGTGTTAACTGACCCTCATGGCACAGGAACAGAACCTTTTTGACTTTGCCGCTCCCCGGCTGGGGGAGCGGTTTGTTTCTGACGTGGAAGTAGTCTCTTTTGATTTTGAAACTACCGGTCTTGATACTTTTCGTGACAGAATTATAGAGGCCGGAGCGCTTCTCTGGCGCAAGGGAACGCCTCTTGATAAGTTTCACAGTATGGTGGATCCGGGATTTCCTGTCCCCCCTCAGTCTTCATTGATACACGGCATATACACGGAAGATCTTGAGGGAGCTCCCGGAGAAAAGGACGTAATTGGCCGACTCCTTGATTTTATGAGAGGAAAAGTTGCGGTAGCTCATAATCTTCCTTTTGATTTCGGTTTTCTCGAATCGGCGGCTTTGCGTAATGATTTAAGCCTTCAGGATATTATTTTTCTCGATTCTCTCACTCTTTCCAGGAAGGTGTATCCGGGTCTTCCCGCTTACGCCCTTGGGAAAATGATCGATTATCTGGGTATAAGCCAGGAAAAAGCGCATCGGGCCGATTCCGATGCATTGGATTGCGGAAGACTTTTTTTTAGATGTCTCGAAGATGACCTGCGAACGGGCAGCATGAGCATTGATGAATTAGTACTTTACTCTAGAAGCAGGACAAGCAAAAGATGAATCTGGAATGTTTTGTTCTGGGAACCGGCGGTATGATGCCTCTTCCCGGACGTTTTCTTACTTCGGTTTTGTTAAGACGGGATGGAGATCTTTTTCTGTTTGATTGCGGAGAGGGAACTCAGGTTTCACTGCGAAAACTGAATCTACGGTGGAAAAAAATCTCCACAATTTTTATCAGCCACACTCATGCAGATCATATTACAGGATTACCGGGAATAATGATGCTTTCCAGCCAGGTGGATCGGGACGAACCCCTTACCATAATTGGCCCCCCGAAAATACGTGAATATGTCGAGACATCCAGAAATGTTCTTGATATGTACATAAATTATGAGGTCATAGTAAAAGAGATAAACGAGCCCGGTGAAGTGTACCGTGGCGAGGGGTACTCGGTGTTTGCTTTTCCCCTCTACCATTCAAAGCCCTGTCTGGGCTATACACTGATAGAAGATGAACGGCCCGGTGTTTTCGATCCCGTTAAGGCGCTTGAGCTGAAAGTACCAAGAGGTCCTCTCTGGTCAAGGCTGCAGCATGGCGAGAGCGTCATGGATACCGAAGGGGGGGAGGTATATCCTCATCAGGTTATGGGAGAAAGGCGTTCAGGCCGTAAATTTTCATATGTAACCGATACCAGATATATACCTTCAATCGCGCCAATGGTAAGCGGTTCCGATCTTTTCATTTGCGAAGCAATGTTCCAGGATGAGCTGGAGGAAAGTGCGGCGGAAAAGAAACATCTGACATCCATTCAGGCAGGCCGGATAGCATCGGATGCCGGAGGCATCCGCAAAATGGGGCTGATCCACTACAGTCCGAGATATACGATGCGGGATCTGCGGAAGCTGCTGAAAGAGGCTCGTACCGTTTTCCCCGATGCGTTTCTTACGGAGGATCAACAGCAGATTGATATTCCCTTCGAGGATTAAGTACTGCCTTTTTTGCTTACGTTTTTGGAACCTTTAGCGGCAAGATAGTCTCTGAATTTACCCGGATCCGGGCGAAAACCCGCTATATTGGATTCATGGTCATTTTGCGCGCGTTTGAGTGAAACGGCCGCTTCTTTCATCAGTATGGTACCGGAAATCAGCCGGCCGCTTCTGCTGCTCAGACCCGCAGCCAGTTTACGGCCGCACTTCTTGCCTGACACTTCGGAATTAACAGTGTATTCACGCATCTGCTCAATTGCCGTGAACAGGGAAGTGTTGGGCATGATAACCGCAAAGCCGTTGGCACCATACTCAAAGGTCATGTCTCTCATCGGAAAGACCTTTGAGAATTGCCCGGCAAGTTCCCGGTAGGCATTGCTTTCAATGCCGCTGCAGGAAACCAGGGCAAGGGTAAGCTCCTGTTCGAAGGAGGCCGACCTTTTCAGTTCATTGGTCAGACGATCAAGAAGAAAATCTTCCCAGCACAGACCGCTTCGGGGTGAATAGAGTGAAACGCCTTCAGAGGCCTCCGCCTTCATCTCCGTATCCGGTAGAGAATCCTCCTCTTCGAAAGAAGAAACCTCGTCAAAAAAACTATCCTCGTCACTATCGGTAATGGAAAAATCATGATCCTGCGGCTCCGGTTCCGACACCAGCTCCGGCTTCGACTCTCCGGGAAGCTCATGTTTCAATAGACCGAGAAGGACCGAAATGAGGATAGTAAAAACAAGAAGCGCTATAAAAAGAGGCTGAAAAATGGAAAAAAGCTCTTCCCGGTCGAGCCTGGAGTAATAGCCATAGGCGGTAAGATTACCTGTTTCCCCTGATGCCCGTTCTTCATACAGAATGGAGAATACGGGATCTGCCAGTACCGACAGCTGGCTGCGGTTCAAGCTTGGTCCTTCCGGAACCATGTTAAGAAAAGAGGGATCTCCGGCAAAAAGGTATTCTATCGCACCATTGTCACGGGCGATAAAGAACAGCTGCAGATTTCTGCTCTTACTGGACAGGGGGCGAAGGTAGCGTGCAGCATCATCGGGTTTCAGTTCGTCATTACGGAAGGCGGAAAACGCACGGCCGCTCATGACCGAAAAATGCTCCCCCGACGCTTTTACCGTTCGATCCATAGTCGTATAAAGTGAAAATACGAACCAGACCAGCAGGAATATAAGAACGAAAAGTGAAATCATGATGGTTGCATTCATCTTCTTGGTTTTCATAGCGCCATTATACCAAAAAACTTTCCTAATGTACCATTTTATTTTATTTTAGAGATATGAAGAGTAAAAATATCCGTTGCCGTTCTCTTCCGGGTGCCTGGTATCCCGAGACTCCTGAACAAGTGTATCGTGTCATAAAAACCTGGAGCGGAGGCAAGCCGCCCGTTCTGCGCAGAAATTTGTTAGCCGCGATTGTACCTCATGCAGGCTGGTCGTTTTCCGGTCAGCTTGCATGGAATACTGTTTCGGTTTTCCCCGAAACGGAAACAGTTATTGTTGTTGGAGGACATTTGCATGAAGGAAGCGGTATTCTCATGGCTGAAGAGTCGGAATTTGAAACACCTTTGGGCTCAATTGCCGCCGATTTGTCCTTCAGAGAAGAATTGAGAAAATCCATTGAGGGTTCTGCATTGATAAGGGAGGATCGTGCATTCGATAATACGGTGGAAGTTCAGCTGCCTATTATCCGATTCTGTTTTCCTGAAGCCCGGCTTGTCTGGCTCAGGACAGGGGCAGGTGCGGAAGCGATGGTTCTTGGAGAGAAAGCCGCAGCGGCGGCAAAATCAAGCGGGAAAAAAACAGTACTTATCGGATCGACGGATCTTACCCACTATGGACCTGCATATTCGTTTGAGCCGGCAGGATCGGGTGACGATGCTTACCGATGGGCAAGAGAAATAAATGATCAGGCCATTATTGAGGCAATGCTGGAAATGAGCGAAGAAACAGTTCTTGAGCATGCAAAACAGAACAGATCCGCATGCTCTCCCGGTGCAGCAGCAGCAGCTATCAGTTTTGCAAAGAATATGGGAGCTTCACGTGCCGAGATGGCCGGGTATGAAAACAGTTATGAAAAATCACCGGGAGATTCCTTTGTCGGATATGCCGGGATCCGTTACGGAAGATAATCCCTTATAATTTCCATGGTCCACTTTTTTGCCTCATTTATTATTTTTGCCCCCGGGAGAGTCCCCCTGGTTTCAGGCGATTCACGCCTTATAGCTGCACAGGCCGGAAAGAGTGTAAGGCAAAGTGCTTTCTGCCTGTGGTCCAGCTTTTCCATGTAGGAAGGGAAAGAAACATCCGCCTCGGGAAGCTCTGACAGTTCCAGACAGTAATTTCGGATGAAATCATCCCAGCTTCCTTTACTGCCGCCTGCTGAAAGAAGCTGGCCGATATTCTCTCTATTTGCTTTGGAAGTTGATGGCTTATCATCAATACGTAAGCCGTCTCCGGGGTGATGAATTATACGGTTTTCAACCCGTTCAGCGAGGAGCGACAGTCGGTTCCTGTAGCTTGCCATGGGTCTGGTTGTATATCGGATTGTCCCGTTCATCTCTTCACGTGCAAGTGATTCATTTCTGAATATGAAATCAATAAATTGTTTCTCGACAGGTCGAAAACGATCAGAGTGTGAATGAAAATAGGGATACAGATATGTGCCTCTTGCATAACTTTTGCCTTCGGGATAGGAAAAATCGGCACCGTAGACATGTATTTCTTCTGCCCCGAGAGCACAGGCAAGGGATACCGCCGCATGGCTTACATTTCCTCCGGAAGTATCAATAGATGGAAACTTTCTCCAGTGCGTGTTGATATACTGACTGAAGGGATGTCCGCTTGTAAAAAAAATGGGAAAGCTTGAGAGTCTTGAAAGAAAGACCGGAGAAGCCAGATCAAGAACCAGAGGTACTTTTTCGGGAAAGCCGCCGAGAAAGTGATGATACGTAATATGCTGACAATCGATTGATACCACAATATCCGGCATAATGCTGTGCTGAAGAAGAAAGGGCAGAGAGGTATCGGTAGCGATAATGGAAGAATCTTTTTTAAGATTACCGAGAGCCTCCAGGGAATTCTCCAGTCCAGGTCCTGCACCTGTTACAACGGCCTTGCGTATCGGGCTGATGGTGGTAGTGGATTCGCCTGCCGCTTTCAGGTTCCGTATGGAATTGGTGAACCATCGCTTTCCAAAATATGATTGAACCGAATAATCTTCAGAAAGATTTTCTATCGTATTTCTTACGACTGAAATAACGGAATCGAAAAAATCCTGTGATGTATTGGTACGGGTTTTAAGAGGCAGCAGCCGGAGATTCCCTGAAACGGCGGGGAGGTAAGATTCCAGAAGAAGCTGTTTTACCTCTTCCATTGTAGAGGGGACAAGCCATTGAACCCGTGAATCAAGAATAAGGTCTTTAAGATCGATTTCCGAGATAACTGCTTTCAGGTATTCATAGCTTTCCTCGATTATAAGTATGCCGGAAACGTCTTTCTGTTCAAGAAAAGGCAGTATCTGATACCCCCCGGCAAAGCCGGGAAACAGGAGAAAGCCGTTCGCGGGTTGATGATCGAAAAAACGCTTCCCCTCCTTGACCGGGTCAAAGGTGGAATGAAGAGGTACGATCCGGCCCTTACGTTCAAGGCAGGGTACAGGATCTCCGGTGCGGGATCTGATAAAAGAAACCCTGGAGGAGGCAGCGCTCTTTCCCAGCTCAACCGAAAGAGCGGGAGCTGAGGAGGAAAGTGCAAGCATGTTTCGTTCAAGAATAGAGCTTCGGGCCATGTTTAATTCTCTCTTTCAGTCTCGTAGCCTCGGACCTGATCTTTTCGGGATCAAGGGCGTATTCATGATCCAGCAGTCCTGCAAGATGTACCAGAACCGTTTCTTCAGAAGAACGAAAGCGGGAACCCTTTTGAAGCAGCAGCGTCAACTCTTTTTTTCCCATAGAGACTAATCGGTCAATTCGCCTTTCGAGTTGAGTAAACAGCATTGAACGAAGATCAGAGCCGGAAAGAGACTCCAATGAAAGTTCTTCACGGGGGGAACTGTGTGAAAGCCGCTCAGCAAAGTCTGAATTATCCCCGGCGGCTGCGGAAGAATCTGGATTAAAACTTCTTGAGAATGATGAGCTGATCCGGAAAACCCTTCCGTTGAAAGCGGTCCCGGAGAAGAACCGGTAGTAAATATCAAGGGAAGAATCACTCTTTAAAGAGTGCTCACCTTTGAACCCGCTATCCAGGGCTCTTTGAAAGCGGATTCCTGTTTCCGGTTGGTGTCTGCGCGACATGGAGTGAAAAATGGTGTCGAAGCTGTGCGGTCTTACATGAAACTGAAGGTCATGCGCAGCCAGGTCAAGCCCGGTAATATAAATATTTCCGGAGGTACACCTGCTGCAGATATCAAGTGCATTGGCGGCAACCGTACCTCTTGCGGGCAGCTGGAGCAGAGGTGCCGAGGCTGAAATAAAAGGGGAGTCCTGTTCAATAAAGAAACCTGTACCGGAATAATAGTCTGAAAATGAGAAAGAACGTGAATCCGAAGGAATTCCAGCGGCAAGGGAGGAGTAAAGAAACGGTTTCTTCTCATGCTTACCGTATATGGCTGGACGGGTAAGATGAAAACGTGCCCAGAAACCGGCATCGGCATTGATGATGATATCGGGAATAAGACCTGAATAATAGAGAGCCTCAATACTCGAAGGCAGAGCACAGAGGAGGAAACGGTCCCGGTATTCCCGCATCGCGGGAAAAGATTCGCTTAGACCGGGTCCGGAAGCGGCGATGACGATGGATGAAGAACCTTGTGCAATATTGTACATATTGCCATTTCCTGTTCCTGAAAAAAGATTGGAAATGGAATTGTGCATCCATTTTTTCGAAAAACCGCGGATGGTAGCCTGGTTTGCGGAAAGCAGGCTCACAGCTTCTCCTACTGTCTTCAGAATTTCGCTGCTCCAGTGTGGTGCCGCCTTGAAAGCGGGCAGCCAGTGAACAATTTTGAGATGTGAAACTGCGAATTCAGGTACCGTTCCGGCAAGAAATGAAAAAAGCTCTTCATGGCTCTTCCCATGCCAGCAGGAAAACCTTTCATTCTGCAGGGAGGATAAAAGCGGTGATTCTTTCGTATCGCATAAAGAGACAGTAAGGAGAGAGGCCGAAGAGAAACGATCGAGAAGTGCACTGCTGATATAGCCCAGACCATCACCGATAAGAATAAAACATCTGATATTCTCACATCCGTTCAGTGTTGAAACAAAAGCAGCCGCTTCCTTTTCGGGACTGTATCTGGAATGTATCCATAAATTATTATAGCGAACGGTTTTGCTGCCATTTCTGGCTGCGGCAATATCGATATTTTCGCTTATCATCAGGCAGGAAGTGAATAATCGGGAAACAGTTCCGATACCGATACGCCGTCTTCGGGAGCGGCAGCGGTAAGAAAACTGATGGCGGGAACTTCATCTGTTTTTCCGAAACGGGACCGGAGGGTAAGAGATGCCTGATGGAACAGAGCTCCGGCCCGGGAGAGAGGTACTGAGGGAATTAAAACAAGAATATACCCCTCATACAGTTCTGCAACTTCACTGTCGGGATAAGAATTCTTAAGATGTCCGGCGATAAAGGAAACTCCGCGGTGAAGAAGAGCGAAGGGATCACCGTTCGGATGTTTTTTCTTCAGAAAAGTGAGTATGTCTGTGCATTTTATCAGTCCTGCAGAAACCTGTGAAAACTCCTCATAAAGCTGTGAGAGAAGCACATCAGCTTCTTCTATGGTAAACAGCCGTTCTTCCCGCATGCCGGGAAGCTTGAAGGTATGAGAACCTTCAGAAATAGAGGTTAAAAGCTCTCCGGGAAAATTCGGTGGATCGGAAAAAAGGAAATTATCACCTTCGGTTACAATGATGTAAGCGGCTGGAGATCCATCAAGAAGACCGGGTATGACAAGCATTTTTTCAATAACAGAAAACTCGCGAATTGAGAAAAAAGAGCGGAAAGGAAGAAGATCCTTTCCGGAGTACACATTCGTCTCTTTTATAAGATGGTCCTCCGCAGGAATACGCAGCCTGCGGAGGGTCGTAAGATCATAGCCTTTGGATGCGACCTGAATAAACAGGAGAGCATCGGGACCCGGAAGCAGAAGGGCGCCTTTTGCGATATGAAAACTCTCGAGAAAATTTGAGAAAAGAGAAACCGGGGCATCCATCGTACGGGGAACAGCGGAGACCGATTCCAGAAAACCCTCATTGGCCTGTTGAAAAAATGTTTTCTTTTTCAAAACAAGGGCGGCAGACAGAAGTCCGCCGCCGGAGTATTGATCAGAAACTCTATTCATGAATTCAATCCAAGTTCACTGAACAGCCTTTTATATACATTGAAATGTTCAGAGTTTGCAAATTCCTCAATCTTATCTTCGGGAAGACTTTCAAGAAGGTGGTCCATATAACTGAGAACCGATTTAATCTCGTCACGCAGTTGTGATGGGATCTCTTCGCTTATATCAGTGTTTTCCGTTTCATCTTCAGCCTTCGCTTCTTCCTCTTCTTCTTCTTCTTCTTCCTCAAATTCCTGCATTTCCGGGAGTTCAATATCGATTGGCATCATCTCCGCAGGTTCCGATACTTCCGGCTCAAGTATTGATGAGGAGCTCTGAGCATCATCCTCCGAGCCATCATCATTTCCCATTGGAATTATATCTTCTTTATCCACCAGAAGTTCTTCTGAATAGTCGGGAACAGTCAGTTCGTCTTCTTCAAAATCAATGTCGGAAGCAAGCTCTTCTTCGGGGGATTCAAGATCTTCAAAATCAATGTCAGATTCCCCGATAGTATCGTCTTTCTCCTCTTCTTCAAAATCGGCAAGATCGAATTCTTCAAGTTCTTCAGCTTCTTCCTCTGCATCGGCGGCATCCGCCTTATCTACCGGTTCCAGGTCCGAGAGATCAAGTTCCTCAATCTCAGTGTCCTGTTCAGTGTCCGGTTCCTCTTCTTCAAGTGATTCGAGATCAAAATCCTCTAACTCTTCAATCAGTTCTTCCGGTTCCCCGGGTTCCTCTTCAGCCTCATCACCGGTCTCATCAGCAGATTCAAGATCAGAAAGATCAAGTTCTTCTGAAAGATCTTCGCTTACCCCGGTTCCCTCTTCGCCTGTCTCGATGTTTTCCAGTTCGGAGAGGTCCAACTCTTCAATTCCGGGTTCTGCTTCCAGATCTTCAAGGTCGTTCAGGTCTTCCAGGTCGTCGAGATCTTCTGAAAGTTCATCACCAAGCTCCGCCCGGGCAGATTGAGGGGGTTCTGCTTCAGATTCGCTTTCTTCAGAGATCTCGAGATCGGAAAAATCAAAATCGTCAATGTCAGTGTCATCAGAGCTGTTCTCTGTTTCACCGGATATGACCGTATCCGATTCTTCTTCGGTTATATCGGCAGTATTGAGGATATTATCCAGTTCATCACCCGTAAGAGCTATTGTTTCATCTTCGTCATCTGCAAAAAACCCGGCGTTTTCATCTTCTTCAAGGAGATCTTCGGAGCCGTCGGAGTAAGACGAAGCTTCCCTGGTACCTGTCGGGGTTTCGGTATCACGGCTGCGGAGCACCGAAAGCTCCTTTCTGAGACTTGTAAGTTCATCTTTAATACTGAGAAGCTCTTTTTCTATTTTTGAAAGTACCGTACCGTCGGTCTCACCTGCGGCAGCTTCGTCAGCATGTACGGAAGCATCGGTATCGTCAGCTGAAATCTCCTCAAAATCCTCTTCAAATGCCGTAAGGTCATCAAATTCGGTAAGCTTATCATGTGTGTCAACTTCAGGCTCATTAAGGTCAATCTCTTCAAGTTCCTGAAGCTCTTCTCCAAAATCTTCCTGATCAAGTGAATCAAGATCAAGTTCTTCAATCTCTGTTTCAAAATTATCCGGAAGAATGGAAAGTTCCGTCTCCGGTTCCGTCTCCGGTTCCGTCTCTGTCAGCTCCTGATCAAAGGGTACTTCTTCAACAGAAATATCTTCCATATCATCAAACGTATCGATACTATCTATGCTGATATCGTCAATCTCCGAAAATGGAGAATCTTCCATCGTCGGAGAATCCGATACGGATTCGGTTTCTTCTGTGTATGACTCTATTTCGCCATTGGGAAGTTCTTCAGAAGTAGACAGGATGGCTTCCGCCTCAAGATCAAGCTGATCAAGGTCAATATCCTCTATTTCATTATCCAGGTAGGAGCCTGAATCTGCTTTCTCTTCACCGGCACTTTCCAGATCATCAAGCTCATCGAGTTCATCGAGTTCATCCAGGGATTCCACGTCGAAATCTATGGATTCATCAAGCGCTTCCTCTTTTTCGGGCGTTTCAGATGACAAGCCGCTTTCAATGGAAAAAATGTCTTCTTCAAGATCGTTAAAGTCGCTTCCTAAAGAGGACTCTTCAATATCCAGCTCTTCATCAAAATCAAGATCAAATACCTCTTCCGTTGATTCGTCGGACTGACCAAGTTCATCCTCTTCCAGGTTCCCCAGAAGCTGTTCTTCCTCTTCGGAAATATCGGAAATGGAAGTTTCCTGAGGAATATCAAGATCCTCAAGGTCAAAATCATCCCCAATGGAATCAGATTCTTCCAGAGGGATCTCTTCAGGGCCTGTTTTTACCCAGACACCATACTGTTCAAGTTCGAGTTCATCTTCAATGTGGTCAAAAGTCTTTTCTCGATCAGTTCCCATTACTCGCTCCTGGATGCTATTCCGCACTATTTCTTCTATCGGAAGAAAGATACAGTGTCATGAATCTATTTTGAAGATTAACAGATGAGAAAGAAAATAACAATGTGAAATTAATGAGGTTTTTCCAGTATAGGGACCGGAAAACCGAAATTGCAAAAAGATGCGCTGATCAGGCTCATAAAAACGGCATTCTCTGCCGTTAATGGACTTATGAGATCTCTTATGTCAGTTGTACTTGGTTTGTACATAACATGCATGTCTTTATCGCTGCTTACGCTTGTCTGGGGAAGCAGAGGGTACCATCAATACCAGGATCTCCAGGCGTACAAGGAACGGCTGGAAGATAACGTGATACTTCTTGAAAAGTACCATGAAAATCTGAGATGGCATGCAAAGCGGCTTGCAAGTGATAAAGAGGCGGTAATACTTGCCGCCAGGGAGTTGGGTTACTATAAAAGCAATGAGGGTAGAATTGTTCTGGCAAACGGAAGCGCCGATACCGGACATAACTACACAGTAGGTACTTTTGTAAAGCCCTATAAAGCCGAAGAGACCAATGGAATGCTGCTTCTGTTTCTTTCGGTGGTATCGGGGGCGGCTGCAGCCGTGATATGCTGGAGCCTGATAGAGGAAAAACGGAGATAAATCCGGACCATCCTGGAGACAGTCCGGATATTTTTTTCAGCTTATCGTACTATTTTTCTGCTTTCAACGTAGAAACGCTTCTCGTGAGCTTCTCCCATGGAAAATGTTTTTCTGGGAAGTGCTCCATCAATTATGACTGTCTTGAAAAAATCACCCTTATCCAGTGCAGGAAGAAGAATACCGCAGTTTCCGGGCTTCTTTCCAAGCTTCACGGTAACTTCATCACCATGAATATAGTCGACCGAAGATTCTTTGTGAGCTTTAAGCCAGCTGTCAATCACCATCTGTACAGTCCCCGCAGCTATTGTCGCCTCGGACCCTGAGACTTCGATTACTCCGGAGCGGCCGGCATCAACATAGCCGATACGGTGAATTTCATCCTGTATGCTTACAGCCGCCATAATTTCTTCGGTGCTGTTCATGCTTTTAAATGAGACCGAACCGGTTTGATCGAAGGCCTTCAGAAATGCATCGGTGTCGATGTTGAAAAGAACACGATGAATTGGCTCAAAAATAAGACCTTCATCATAGATGTTTTCAATTTCCACAAGGGCCCATCGTGCCGGGTTGTTCATCAGTTCAGGATCACTGCTGTTTTTCTCCTTGATCTCTTCCCATACAGCTTTGGCAGTCGCCAGACTGTGGTTTCCGTCTCCCATGGCAAAAAGGAGAACATTACGGTTTCCGTACTTCTCTTCGAATCGGTCAGGATTGCCGAGAGCTGCAAGAGCATCGGCTACCTGTTCCAGGCTTGCCGGAGAGTTCACCTTGTATCCCGTAAGATGGCCGCCGCCCTTCATCAGGTCGAAGTCATAGATCTTTTCAAACTGTTCTTTGTTTTTTACCAGTGGTTCGATTACGCTTTTTTCGGGATCGTCAATCAGAACCATAATGTGAGGAAGTTCGAGAGGCGCGCCAATCCTGATTTTTTTTCTCGGGGGAATACGGTCTACAATCGTACCTTCCGTAGCCCTTATCAGGCTTGTGGATTCTCTTGAATAGTCATACGCTTCAAGATCAAGGGCAGCCATAAGCCCCCAGCGGGTCGGGCTGGTTCCCGTATCCCGTTTAACCAGGAAGAAGGAGGGTTCATGTTCAACCAGAATTCCGCTGGCGAGATACTCTTTCATCGCATTCTGGATCCTGATAATTCGCTCATCCGCATCTTCATCTTCAAGGTAAGACTCGGGAAAAATCAGATTATTGGTGGAAGGAGAGCCGGATGCGATAGAAGTGACTTCTTGCCAGTATTCGGGCTCGGAAGTATACTGGTCGCAGGCAACAACCGCCCATTTTGTCATATCGATACCGCTTTTCGGCATCATAATTCCAGGGGCTTTTACGCCCGCTTTTGCAAGTTTTTCTTGAAAACCCATATCTTGCTCCTTTCTCAATATGGTCGCATAATATCTATGAAAAAGAAAAAAAACAAGCATAAAACTGTAGTAAAGGATAAAAACCGGGGAGATATTGTATGAGAAAGTGCTTTCTGTTTATCGGCGGAGATGGACCATCGGGAAACAGGCTGCCGGAGTATCCCGGTTCCGGGGACATTGTTATCGCTGCCGATTCAGGAGTCGATCTTGCTGCCCGTTTTTCGGTTGACCTGGATTTTGCGGTAGGTGATTTTGATTCCATACGGGACCGGTCTCTTCTGGATGCCCTTGAAACCGGTCATGTAATTACTTACGATCGGGATAAAGAGTACACCGATACGGAGATCGCCATAATGAAGGCCAGGGAGCTCGGCTGCGGTGAGCTGGTGCTCGTCGGTGGCGGAGGAGGGCGTGCTGATCATTTGCTTGCTCTATTCTCGCTCTTTGAAAGGGAGCAGGCGCCGGACCGGTGGTACGCTTCATTTGGAGCTGCCTATCATATTTTTCGAGAAGGAAGTTATGAATTTGCCTGCGGAACGACGGTAAGCTTTTTCCCTCTCGGTAATCAGGTGTGCCGGCCCTGGAGCTGCGGACTGAAATGGGAGCTGGAGGGACTTGCATGGGGACGCGGAAGTTTCGGAATCAGCAATGAAGTAAAAAAAATGCATTTCCAGATTGGCGTACATACCGGTAAAATGATAATGATTGTTCCATCGAATGAGCTGCAGGAATAAAAAAAACAAGAGGTGACCAGGTTTGAGCGGGAGTGAAGAAATAAAAGGCGACCGAAGATCCGTTTTCTATGATTTGAGCCGATCGTTAAACGATTCCGAGCGTAACGAACTCCTTCATTCCATAAACACCAGCCTCAGAATGAATACGGCGGATGAGCCGGAAGAGTCTTCTGTTGATAATAATGAAGAAGAAATGCAGCTGAAGCTCAACCAGGATCTGAGAAGCGCAGGTCTGTTTGACCGTTTTATTTTATGGCTTAAAAAAATGGTAAGCGGGAAAGACTCGACAACGCTTATGCTTGAAATGAAACTTGGTCATATCAAGAAAATTATCCGACAGGGCGGAGGGAACCTTACCGGTTTTGAAACACGTGACCTGAAGCAGGGAATTCCCGAAGCACTCTGGCCTCTCTACGAAGACTCGCTTCTTCTGTTTACCTGTTTTGACAAAATGTTCGGGAAAGCAGGTCTTTTCAGAGATGTAATGATAGTCCTCTTCCGCAATCATCTGAAGGGCAGAATCCGGGAACCGGAGGATATTTATTCCTTTGATGAGATGGTTGAGGTTTACAGGCTTGAAGGCACCGACGAATCGGTCCGGCGAAGGGGTGCTCATCACCTGGATGAGGAACTGGAAAAGGTTTTTGATACCAAGATAATTCATGAGCTGGAAAACCTGGTTTCACCTCTGTTTGCCGCGGACAAGCTTATCCGGTTTCCATACCGGAAATTTTTCGGTTCCTTCGGGCTGGCCGGACTTGAGCCGATGGATATCTTTGAAGCTACGGGGAAAATTCCCACCTTTAAAAACGCTACGGCGCTTCCGCTTCTCGATCAGCTTGAACAGCTCTTTCGTGCGGTCTTCAGAGTTCTGAATATTGAAAGGGGGATTATCATAGATCCCGAGGTAGCCCGGCTTGTTGCCGAGGTGTGCAATAAGCGCGAAGTGACCGAGGGAGAGACGGATGATCTCCTGGCACGCTTCGAGCGACTGACCGAATCGGCAAAAGACTTCAATAAAAAAGTCCCTCTTCCCGAGCTGATACGCTATTTTAAAAAGAACCCCTATTACCGGATCAGGATTGTTCAGGAAAGAATAAACCTGAAGGCATTTTTCAGAACAGCCAGAAAGATCATCATGCGGGAATACATTGAGGAAAAGCTTCCGGAAGTGAGGGAAGAGGCCACGGAGCGCAATATACGTGAGATCTTTTCGGAAGGGGATGTCCAGCGTCTGAAGAACTACCGCACATATCAGTCAATCTCTTATGATGAACTTGCCCTGCCGATGTTCGCCTACCAGAGGAGTCTGGCACTTCTTTACGCTTTCTGTTCAAGGAATTACCGGCGTGATATTCAGGAAACGGTCAGGATTCTTGACCGCGGGCTGTACGCCGTGAACCGGGTGGAGCGTGACAGGCTGCTTATGCATGCCAATGCGATCGAAGATGTGGAGGAAGAAATAGAGAAGCTCGATCAGTCACTTTCCTCTGAAGAAAGCGACGGAAAACTTTTTCAGCGTCTGCGGTTTTCCATTGGCGGGGACCAGGGACAACTCAGGATGTTCCGTTCTCTTGTGCAGCAGAAAGACCGGGAAGCATCTTCCATTGTCCGGAGAGGGCGGGAATCTGTAGAAGGACTCAACCGGATTCTGGAGGACACCCTGAAAATACGGAATGAATCCGGACTCGAAGCTCTCAATCAGCACTACTTTGTCCGGGGTACTCCTGTTACGCTCAAATCGATAATTGAACGCAACGTGGCTACCCTGAAGCGTTTTACCTTTATCCTGCAGCAGATTAAAAAAATGGAACCTTAGCTGCCTCAATTGCAGCCTTAAGCCTGTCGCGGGTAACCATGGGGCTTTCCACAAGCACCCGTTTTCCGGCAATCAGATCTGCAATGCCGGTCTCCCGGGGATATCTGGGAATGATGTGACGATGAAGATGCTCAATGGATGCACCCGCCGCAAGGCCCATGTTGTATCCTATATTATAAGCTGCCGGTGAATGGGTCCTGTCGAGAAGGTTGATGCATCCCCTGGTAATATTGGAAAGACGGGTTTCCTGTTTTTCCGAAAGTTCCCTGAGGTCTATTACGTGCCTGCGGGGAAACACAAACAGATGACCCGGATTGTAAGGATAGAGATTAACGGTGACAATAAAATCATCATCCTCCATAATGGAGAGGTTCACCAGATCTCCTTGCTTTTCCGACAGCGAACAGAGAATACAGCCATCGTATTTCTCACCCTTCACGTACGACATCTTCTCGAAATTAAGGAAATAGTCCATTACCGGGGAGCCTGCTCCGATGACAGAAGATCCTGGAGCGTGGGGGCACCCAGCTCTGTTTCCCCCCCTTCGGAGATAAGCAGTTTCAGCAGTCCCGGGTATTCGCTGAGCACCCTTCCATATTCCTCAAGAATGGCGAGCTTTTCCTGCCTGGAAGCAAGCCACTGCCGCTCAAGTTCGAGGCTTTCCGTTTCCGCACGCTCAACTGACGCCATCCTCTCAAGGTAGATTGTCCTTGCTGTCCGGTAGAGTTCATAATCGGGGTAGCTGTAGGAAAGAATCCGGGCATCAAGTATTTCCAGTTCCGGGAACATATCTGAAATTTCAGACCTCAGCTTTTCGGTAAGCAGTTCAGGCGAAAATTCTTCGGTACCTGTCCGGGCGCTTATGTGGGCTGCTGCTTCGATAATTCCTGAATCGCGTGTCAGGTACCATTCTTCCAGCGTATCCGGGCTCAGGGCTGTTTTCTCCATCAGACCGGGGAGACTGTCGGGAATAATACGGTAGGAAAGCTGAAGCTCAAGGCTATAGAGGAATGAGTCCATTCCCTGGACGGCATCGGCATAAAGATCACCCGATGGCAGGTTCCCCCCGACCTTTATCGTTCTGCTTCGCGGGGAGAGGTCAAAAAGATGAAGTTTCATATTCGTCGGTAAAAGACGTTCCACTTTCCAGGTAAACTCTCCCGGGCGGACCACCTCCGGAGCATAACCCCGGGTCTTTGTAAAAATTACACCAAAATGGTGTTCCGGAATCAGTATCTGGACCCAGCCGAAATAGAAAACCGTCCCGCCGAGCAGAAGCAGCAGAATAAGTGAAAACAGTGCTTTTTTCATATCAACTCCTTAAGTGCGAATCTATTCCCAGCAGTGCGGGTATCCGGTCCAGGCTGGTCACAACTGCATCGGGCTTCAGATCGAAACAGTTCGGATCATCCGTCCGCAGGCGGAGGCTCCGCCGGTCGCCCGCGAAAAGAACCGTTTTGCAGCCGCAAAGCCGGGCCGTGTATACATCATTGCGCATATCATTACCAATATAGAGCACCTGATCGGCTCCGATTCCTCTTTTCTTTTCAAGTTTTTCCAGAAGGGGACGAAATATTTCCGGTGACGGTTTCGCCCTGTGAAGCATGTAGGAGTAGGCGATCAGATTTGTATCGAAACCAAGCTCTTCTTCAGTTTTTGAGAAGAGCGCCTGAAAGGTGAGGGGCGTGTAGAACTGCGCATTGGATACTATGCCTGCCGGAATCCCCCTCTTTCCGATAACGGTGAGAAGCGATTCGGCTCCCGGCATGGGCCAGATCCGGTTTGTCGCCAGTTCAAACCGGAGCGCGGTAATTGAAAAAGCTGCCTCATCGGCCTTTCCGGAAATAACGGCATCTTTTTTCAGCTGCAGGATCACTTTCCGCCAGATATCCCGGATTTCAACCTCCGGGAAATCGACGCCTGCAGCCTTCAGGCGGGCATGTTCAAGCTCTATCTCCCTCAGAAAAGCGTCCAATGCCCTTTCCCCGCCCGAGCTGCCGCGGAGTTCAAAACCGGATTCACTGAGAGCAGATTCAGCGGCTTGTATGCGAATCCGACGCTTGATGTCCGAATCTGCAAGAGAAATATCACCGCTTTCGCTGATAAACAGGGTTCCGTAGATATCAAACAGCACCGCTTTTATTCCGGAGATTGTTGTCGGCTCCGCTGTAATCTCCACGGGAACCGGGTTGAGAGGAACGAGGCTTTTACGGATTATTGATACAAGCACTTCATTAAACACATGCTCATTGTACGATGGAAGTTGTTTCATTCGCAACCGTTATCATGTTACTATCATGGCTATGAACGGCAAAGAGAAAGGCCAAACGGGAAGGATCCTTGAAGGCGCGGTCGGCCTGGCCGGATCTTTCAGGATATGGCTCTTCAGCATAATTCTACTTCTTCTCATCTTTTTCGGGATAGGTTCGGCCCAGGGCTTTACCGATGCGAGCCTTTTCTTTGTTCTTGCTCTTATCCGGATAAGCTCGTTTATGTATCTTTTTCTGACCCTTCTCTACCTGTTTCTGATCTTTTTTATTCCTCATTCGATGGGGAAGCGTATAAGATCGATCCTCGGCTTTTTTCTTGTTCTTCCGGTCTACCTGGGAGAAAGCTACCTTATGGCGTGGCTGGAAGGCATATAAAGATGGACGGCAGGATAATCAGGTCGGGACCTGAAATTTCGCGCCTCCGGCTTGCGGCAAGACTGGTTTCGGATATTCTGATACGTCTGGATGATGTGGTCCGCGAAGGAGTGTCCACCGCTGAAATCTCCAAATGGTGTGAAAGGGAAATCGCCCGCGGCAGTGCCGAATCCGCAGCCAGAGCCGCAGGTTTTCCTGCTGCAGTCTGTACATCCGTAAATGAAGTGGCCGTACACGGTATCCCGGGAGACAGGAGACTGCATCCGGGAGACATTGTCACGGTGGACATCTCGATAGAAACAGGCGGGTGGTACGGCGATGCCGCCGCAACCTTCGCCGTCTATCCTCTCGACCCTGTTATCGAAAAGCTCCTGAAGGCTTCACAGGAGGCAACCATGGCCGGAATAGAGGCGATACGTCCCGGGCGTTCCATAGGGAGCATAGGCAGGTCTATTTACAATTGCGCCCGGAAATACGGCTTTTCGGTCATATCATCATGTGTTGGTCACGGAATCGGCCGTGCGCTTCATGAATCTCCCATTGTTCCCTCAACACATCACAAGGAAAATGGGCTGACGCTGGAAGAAGGAATGATCTTTACGGTGGAACCGGTAATTACTTTGAAGGAGAGCGGACTGAAGGAGGGCGGAGACGGCTGGAGCAAGGTGACGGTATCGGGTCTGCCGACGGCGCAGTGGGAACACACGGTACTGGTAACGGGACAGGGTGCCGAAATACTGACCCTTTCCCGGCGGTAATACTTGAACGTTTTTCCGCTTTACGATATATTCCCTTTTATTCGCCACCTTAGCTCAGCTGGCCAGAGCACGTGACTTGTAATCTCGGGGTCGTCAGTTCGAATCTGACAGGTGGCTTGACAACAAAGATGGGGATGTGATAGATTCACTCCCGTCGAAGTACCTGGGGAGGTTCCCGAGCGGTCAAAGGGGGCAGACTGTAAATNNCTTCGAAGGTTCAAATCCTTCTCTCCCCATAAAGCCTTCCGGTTTTCCGGAAGGCTTTCTTTTTCTTTCCATTTTTTTCCGGTAGAAGAGCTAACTGAAAAGGCTTGGGATTATGGAACATACCTTTTACGAAAAAGGATTACGATTCACCTGTACCCGCTGTTCACATTGCTGCCGTCATGAGCCGGGCTTTGTCTTTTTATCATATCAGGATCTGGAACGGCTGATAATTCATTTCAGAATACCTCCCGAAGATTTCCTCGAACAATACTGCAGAACCGTGGACCTGGGTATTGCTAAAAGGCTCAGTCTGAAGGAAAAGGATAACTGCGACTGCATTCTATGGGGAACAAAGGGCTGCATAGCCTACGAGGCACGGCCACTTCAGTGCCGCAGCTATCCCTTCTGGGAGCCGCACCTTGATTCCGAAGAGAGCTGGAACGATCTTTCCTCTGAATGCCCCGGAGTCAATCAGGGCGGGCTCCACTGCAAAGAAGAGATACAAAGATGGCTCCTGCTTCGGAGGGAAGAACGCTTTATCGACATGGAAAAGGATAACCTGGACTGGCTGCGTGCTCTGTATGAATCCGTTTCAGACAGGGAAGAGCAGGAATGAGGGTCCGCTTCTGGGGCGTGCGCGGCTCCCTGCCCAAGCCCCTGACACCGGAGCAGGTCCGGGCGAAAATATCCGCTGTGCTGCAGATGGCCCGTCCGGAAGATCTTATCTCTCAGGAGAGTCGTGAAAGGCTTATAGGGAGGCTTCCGGAGTCTCTTTTCGGCACGGTCGGAGGAAACACAACCTGCGTAGAGTTCAGGACCTCCAGTGACGATGTTATTATCTTTGATGCGGGATCCGGCATCAAGCAGTTCGGCTCGTCGCTGCGGGAAGAACGGGACACTGCACGGGTTTTTCATATCTTTTTTACCCATTTCCACTGGGACCATCTTCAGGGTCTTCCTTTTTTTTCAAAGCTTCATGATCCGGAGGCGACAATTCACTTCTACAGTATCAAACCGGAATTGAGGACGATTATAGAGGCCCAGATGCATGAACCGTACTTTCCCATCAGGCTTGATGCGGCCTCGGCGAAACTCGTTTTCCATCATATCGATTCGGCTCCGGTAAAGATAGGAAGTGCAAGCGTCACCTGCAGGAGTATGCATCATCCGGGAGAATCGGTCAGCTACAGGGTCGAAGACGAGGGAAAAACAGCCATTTTTGCGACGGATACCGAGCTCTCCGAGCCCGACTTCGAAAAAAACAGGAAAAATCGTGAGTATTTCGAAGGTGCGGATCTCATAATTCTCGACAGCCAGTACACCCTCGGGGAAGCGATCGAGAAGTATAACTGGGGTCACTCTTCCTACAGTCTGGCGGTAGATTTCGCATCGGCCTGGAGGATTGCACGACTTGTACTGTTTCATCATGAGCCGGACTATGATGACCGGAAGCTTTATTCGATGAGGCAATCCGCGGACTGGTACCGCTCCCATCTGACAAACAAGAATGTGGATATAGATCTGGCAGCGGAAGGCCTGGTTATTCAGCTATGATTATGCTTCGCGGAAATGAAATAGTGGGGATTTATCTCCTTCTGAAGCGCGAGGATCCCGATGACAATGATCAGCTTGCCGATCTCATGGGAAGAATAGAAAACTTTCTGTATCAGCATCTTTCGATAGCGGAAATACAAAAGTTAGATGAGCTGTATGAAAAAAATATTGATGTTCTTGATTCAAAGAGGTAATTTAAAAAGATGATGAACACACGAAATCGGATATGGTCTGTATGTATGCTGGTTGCGGTTCTTGTGCCGTCGGCAATGGTTTTTGCCGAAACAGCTGATAAAGCACAGGAGTTTTATTCTCCGGAATATGCGGGATCGGGAAGCTTCGTCACTTCCTACTCATCACCGCAGGCAGATTCCGTTAATCCTGCCGCTTCGGCCCTCACGCAGCGTGTTACCCTCGATCTGAGCTATTTTGCTCTGGCCGGAGATAACGGTGGGGTTTCAGGCCTCAAGGGAAGCGCGGTCAATGCCGGTGCAACCTTTCCTACGAAAGCCGGAGTACTGACATTCTCGGGGCATTACCTGGACAGTGATTTTCCCGATTTCAGAGCGGATACCGACTTTACCTTCAAAAGTTCATTTGCAAAGGAGTTATATCCTGGAATTTCCAGCGGTATAGGACTCGGCTTCGGCCTGAGCGGGTCGGGGGGGGGTTCCGCAGTCATGGATATCGGCATAATTCAGGAGCTGGGACCCCGCGGTTTTATAAAAGATCTGCGCTGGGGAACGGCTTTCAGAAACCTCGGCTATACGACCATAGAGGGATCCTATCCCGAAGCATTCGATTTTCTTGTAGGTACGAGGGCTTTGCTTCTGGATAGTGATTCGCTTGACTTTGCTCTCAATACCGAACTTGGTCTGCCCGGCTTCAACAACATGAGACTGGGGGTCGGGGGGGAACTTCAGATCGGGAACATTGTTACCCTTACCGGGGGCAGCAGGATCGATCTTAAGCAGCTGCTGGATGGCGACTCATCGCAGCTTGTACCATCGGTCGGTATTGTATTTTCTTTTACAACCGATATTTCCGATGAAAGTGATTTTCTCGGACTCAGCGAGCGGGGCTGGAACCGGAGTGAGATCCGAAGTTCCTTCACTGCGGCGCCTGTAATGGAAGATGTATGGGCCTTCGGCGGCGGACTGAATATCCCCCTTGGAGTTATCGACAACAAAGCTCCCGAAATTTCCATAGATATTGAAGGGATCCGTCAGGGAGAAACTGAAACTGAAACTGAAACTGAAGATGTTTCATTCCGTAAGCCTTTAAAGCCGGCATCTCCCGATAAGGGATTCATTAAAAAAAGCCCCGTAAAGGAATCTCCGGCAAAGGCTCCGGCCAAGGGTTTTACGAAGCAGATTCTTCCGGTTCAGCAGTCGGAGGGGTCAAAATCCGCTGAGAGCAAAACGGGTAAAGGGGTGCCGGATCCGAGATATCCCGGTGACGCCGTTATCGCCTATGTGAGCCCGAATAATGACGGGTTAAAAGATGAAATTTCGGTACCGATCCGGATACAGGACAGCCGCTATATTACACGTTTTCAGTTTAATGTGGAGAGTGCCGATGGTGCCGTTATCCGTACCATCGAAAACAAGGATAAGCGGGTAGAAAATGAAGGTTTCCGTGGCTTTTTTGATCGTCTTTTCTCAGTGAAGTCGGGAATAGAGATTCCTTCTTCAATCCGCTGGGATGGAACAGATGATTCCGGTTCGGTTGTTGAGGATGGAGTCTACTATTTCTATGTGGTGGCATATGACGATAATGGAAACCGCAGCGCATCGGAAAGATATCCCGTGGTTGTGGATAATACACCGCCGGCAATAGACCTGGATCAACCCGATACGGAAGAGAAAATTTTCAGTCCGAATGATGACGGGCTGAAAGATACGCTTACCTTCAAACAGAGCGGCTCGGAAGAGGAGCTCTGGGAAGGGGTAATACGGGACCCTTCAGGATCTGCTGTCAGAAACATATCCTGGAACTGGAGTGAGCCGGATACCTTTGTATGGGATGGTACCGACAATACCGGAATCCTTCTTCCCGACGGTGTTTACAGTTACCGGATCTCCTCTGTCGACAGGGCAGGAAACAGCGTCGAAGAGCTTGTTCCAAATATCGTTATAAACACCGAAGTGACCCCGATATCCTTGAGAATAGACCGATCGCATTTTTCTCCGGATGAGGATGAAGTCTTCGATTATATTATATTGACTCCGGAAATACCCGTTTCAAGGGGAGTACAAAACTGGGAACTCTCCATTCTGAACGAAACGGGCACTGTTGTCAGATCGTACAGGGGGACTGCGGAGGTTCCCGAAGAAATCGCTTTTGACGGAAAGGACAATAATGGAATCACCCTTGAAGAAGGTTCCTACAGCGCGGAGCTGAAGGTTCTGTATGTAAACGGTAACTATCCTTCTGCGCTGTCCGCAGCTTTTACGATAGATGTAACACCACCCGAAGCGATGGTCAGGATTTCAGATACGGTCTTCAGTCCCGACGGCGACGGTAATAAAGATGCCATTAGCTTTTATAACGAGACATCTCTGGAAGACCGCTGGAAGGGAAACGTATATCTGATTGACGATGATGGAAAGATCGCTGTCCGTACCTGGGAGTGGGTGGAAAAGGCGCCTGCAGAACTGGTCTGGGACGGAATAAGTGATAATGGAAGACTGGCTCCGGACGGCAGGTACACCTACCAGCTATCAGCCACGGACAGAGCAGGCAATACGGGACAATCCGTTGAACGTGCATTCGATCTGGATACCAGTAAAGTAGAGGTCATTTTCAGCGCGGAGTACAATGCATTCAGTCCGAATGGCGACGGGGTAAAGGACCGTATCGGTCTTTCTCCGAAGCTTCAGCAGAGGGATGGAATAGTATCATATACGGTAACGGTTCTGGATAAGTCAGGCCGGACCGTCCGTTCAATAACGGAAAGCGGTTTACCTCCCGAGACAATTTCCTGGGATGGAAGAGATGACAGCCGCAGGACTGTTTCCGACGGAATGTATAAAGCGAATCTGAAGCTTGTGTACCGGAATGGAAGTGAACCGATGGCTGAGACCCGTTCCTTCGAGCTCGATACCAGGGTACCGGAAGCACAGATAGCGGCAGATTACAAGCTTTTCAGTCCTGACGGAGACGGACGCAGAGACACTGTGCTTATTCGTCAGAGCGGAAGCATGGAGGAACTCTGGAGCGGACGTATTGTAAATGCCGACGGAGAGCTTATTAAACGGGTATTCTGGAAGGGCCTGCCTGGAAATTACAGCTGGGATGGAACCAGCGAAGCGGGAAACAAGGTTCCCGACGGAGTGTATCACTACAGACTTACCAGTGAAGATGCAGCCGGAAACAGTTTTGAAGCTGTTGTAGAGGGTATAGAAGCAGATACTGCCCAGACAAGGATCTTCGTAACAGCAGATGGAAAAGCATTCAGTCCGAATGGTGACGGAAAGTTCGAAGAAATAGCTTTTTCAACGATTGTAAACAACAAGAGCGGTATTACAGACTGGAAACTTGAACTTGTCCTGGAAGACGGTTCTGTACAGAAGCAGTTCAGCGGAGACAGCCGTATTCCCGCACGTATTATCTGGGATGGAAAAAATGAGTCGGGTAATTATGTTGAAGGCAGCTATAGAGCCCGGTTTACCGTAAGCTATGAAAAAGGCAACCAGCCTTCGGCTGAAAGTTCATCTTTTATCCTCGACCGGAGTGCGCCGGATATTGCGGTGAAGATAGATCCGAAGCCCTTCTCTCCGGATAACGATGGAATTGATGATGAGCTCACCTTTGAGCTTATGGTGAAGGATGCCAGCGAAATTGAATCCTGGCAGCTTGTCATATACGGGCCCGAGGGGAAAGTGTTCAAGGAATACAGCGGATCGGGTGTTCCGGCCGATCGTATTATATGGGACGGTAAATCTGCAGATGGGGAGCTTGTCTACGCTGCAATGGATTATCCTTTCAGGTTTTCCGCTGTTGATATCCTGGGGAACAGAGCCAGTACCGATGGCATAATTCCGGTGGATGTCCTGGTTGTCAGGGAAGGTAATCTGCTCAAGATCAAGATTGCAAGTATCATCTTCAAGCCGAATCTCGCGGAGTTTGCCGATGAGGATCCTGCGGTTGCTGAGAGGAACAGATATGTTCTGGACCGGCTTGCTGAGATCCTTCAGAAATACCGTAATTATCAGATTACCGTGGAGGGACATGCGGCACTGATTAACTGGGCGGATCCCGCAAAGGCGAGAGTTGAAGAACGCGAAGAGCTGCAGCCGTTGAGTGAGGCACGCGCCAGACAGGTTGTGCAGGCTCTGACAGAACGTGGTATCGATGCGGGACGCTTGACGTCCATTGGGGTCGGAGGGACAAAGCCGCTCGTTCCTCACAGCGATATAGAGAACCGATGGAAAAACCGCAGGGTGGAATTTATTCTTGAGAAGAAACGGTAAGCGATGAATCGATACGCCAGAGTTGTTCTCATAACGGTCCTGGTCGTGGTGGCGGCAGCTGTTGCAGCCGCCACCGCCGTCTCATGGCTGGATTCAAGTCCCGGTAAGTCTGCTCTTTTCACGGTAGAATCGGGGGATACCGTATCCTCGGTTGCCCGTACTCTCCAGGAAAAGGGCGTTATCAGGAACAGGTACTTTTTTCGTCTGGTATCGCGCTGGCAGGGAACAGAGGGAAGCATCAGGCGCGGCATGTACAGCATCGAAGCCGGTATGACGACCATGGAAATACATGATCTGCTTATTGAAGGAAAGCAGCGGCTTTACAGGGTGACTATCCCGGAGGGACTTACCTCCAGAGGTGTGGCAGCGGTGCTGGAGGCCGAGGGAATTGTTGAGGGGAATGCATTTCTGGAAGCGGTTAACCAGTTCAATCCCTTTGCTTCCGATGCTGATTTTGATGAGAATCGCGGTGCGGAAGGCTTCCTTTATCCCGATACCTATCTTTTTCAAAAGGATTTCCCGGCAGATAAGGTTGTGGAACATCTTGTGGATTCCTTTTTCGAAGTCCTGGAGAAGGTGGAACCGGATTACCGTGACCTTTCAAGCCGGGAATTGTACGAAACCGTTATTCTCTCTTCCATTATTGAACGCGAGTATCGGCGAAAGGAGGAGGCACCTCTTATTTCTTCGGTTTTCCGGAACAGGCTGGAGACCGGCATGCCGCTTCAAAGCTGTGCAACCGTTGTGTATGTGCTTACCGAAGAACTCGGACGGCCTCATCCGGAGAGGATTACCTTCAGGGATCTGGAAGCCGAATCCTTCTTCAACACCTACCAGAATACCGGTCTTCCACCGGCACCGATATGCAATCCGGGATTGATAGCCATTGATGCGGCATTTAACCCGGAAGAGAGTGACTATCTCTTCTTTATTCTGATAAATCCGGAGACAGGGGAGCACCTTTTTACCCGCAATTATGGTGATCATGACAGGGCCTATCAACTCTACATAAAGGAACGGTAATCGCCTTGAGAATCCCGGAACCAGTTATTCAGGAAATAAGCAGACGGCTGAATATTGTCGATGTTGTTTCTGACTACCTTACCCTTGAAAAAAAGGGAGGCAGGTTCTGGGGGCTCTGTCCCTTTCACGGAGAAAAAACCCCATCATTCTCGGTAACAGAAGATGAGAACCTTTTTTACTGTTTCGGTTGCCATAAGGGAGGTTCCCTGTTTACATTTGTAATGGAAATGGAGGGACTCAGCTTTATAGAGGCTGTAAAACAGCTTGCCGACAAGGCAGGAGTAAAACTTCCGGAGAACGAAGGTGATTTTGGTTCCGCAAAAAAAGAAAATGCTCTTGAAGAGCTTTACAGCCGCCTTGTCAAAACCTTTGTATTTTTTCTTAATGAATCTCCCGGAGGAGAAAGGGCAAAGCTTTATCTTGAAGAAAGAGGGATCAGTGAACGCACGATTGAAGCTTTTGAACTTGGTTACGCGCCCCCTGACCGCCGTTGGCTCTACCGTTTTCTGCTTGAAAAAAACTATTCGAAGGAATTCCTTGCTCAAAGCGGACTCTTTTCCTCAAAATATCCTGAGGTATCCCTCTTTAGTGACCGGCTTATGTTTCCGATATTCAGCAACAGGGGGAAAGCCGTTGCATTTGGCGGGCGAAAGCTTGACCCGGGGGAGCCAAAATATATCAACAGTCCTGAGACCAGTCTCTATCGAAAGAGAGAGACCTTATTCGGACTTTCAAAGGTGCTTCCGGTAATCAGGCAGCAGAAAAAAGCCTATGTGGTGGAAGGATATTTCGATGTTCTTGCCATGTACCAGGCAGGCGCCGGCGGTGCTGTTGCTCCTCTGGGTACTTCTTTTACCGCCGAACAGGGACAGCTTCTAAAGCGGTATGTCAATGAGGTTGTGCTTCTTTTCGATGGAGATAAGGCTGGAGCCGCAGCAGCCAGAAAAAGCATCCCGGTTGTAGAAGAATGTGGTTTGGAGGGGTCAGTTATCGAATTATCAGGTGGATATGATCCGGCCGATATGTTGAAAAAAGAGGGTCCCGACTCATTGATAAAAACTTTGAAATATCATATAAATAGTTTTGAGTATTTGGTGAAAAGTGCGCTCACCGAAGATTCTGCCCGTAAACCGGGCGGCGAGAGGGAGGTTGTAGCTGCGGTAGCTCCGTATATACATACAATCGATTCCAACGTTAAGCGGGAAGGCTGTATACGATACCTTGCAGAAACTCTTCGTGTTGAAACTTCTGCTGTCGAAAACGATTTGCGTCGTATCGGCAGAGACAGTGGAACTGAGAGGAAAAACAGTATAAGGAACAGTGAGAATCCGGAAATATCCCAGGATCTTCCGGTAGCTGTTACTCCTGAACTGTTTCTCATGCTGGCGGTAACCGTTAACAGGTCTTCCTTTGCTTACGTCAGAAGCATGATAGGAATTGATGATCTCACCGATCCCAATGCAAGGGAACTGTATATTGCTTTGGAAGAGGCATTCAGAAACGACGAGGAAAGTCTTGAGACGCTTATACAGCGCCTGGACCGGCAAAAGCTGAAAGAACTCGTCTATGAGCGGATTTCCAGAGAAGAGTTCTCAATGAACGGAGAAGAAATTATCCGTGACGGTGTAAAAAGCGTACGGACAAGAAAACTTATTGAACGAAGAAGAAGAGTCGAGGCGGAGATACGTGAAGCTGAACGAGAGGGTATCCCGGTCGGTAAACTCAGAGATCTGGTCGGAGAAAAGATATATCTCGATCAGGAACTGAAAAAAGGCAAAGGTGATAAAGAATGACAGAATTGCACGCTGACAAATCAGTAGCAAAGTTGTTGGAATATGCCAAAGCAAAAAAACGGATTACATATGACGAGGTTAACGACTTCCTTCCTGATTCAATTGTTAACTCGGAAAAGATAGAAGAGGTAATTTCTCTTCTTGAAGAGAATAATATCAGTCTCGATGATGAAGCTGATAAAAGTACAGCCGTTGACAGCGATGAAGAAGAGCTGGATGATGATTTTGCAGATCTGGATGATGATGAGGAGCCTGAAGAAGAATCGGACGAATCCGAATCGGGCAACAGTGAGATACCTATAAAGAGGGCCGGAGACAAAGGCGGAAGAAGAGTAGTCTATAACGATAAAGATGCTTCGGCCGTTGATGATCCAATTCGTCTATACCTGAGGGAGATCGGAAAGGAAAGTCTTCTCACCGCGGAACAGGAAGTTGAACTGTCCAAGCAGATGGAAGAAGGCGAAGCAATAATCAAACGGGTTGTGAAAGAGTCCGGGATGATTATTCCTCAACTTTTCAGTCTTATGGATAAGACGTTTTCCAAGACCGATCCACGTGAACTGGATCTCTCAAAGAAGGAGATTTCCGAAATTCTTACCGAACGGCGCAGGTTGAACCAGTTTTATCGTGAAAGCTTTCGGAAAGTCGGTCCGCAGCTCAAAGCCTATATGGAGCTTAAGCAGAAAGTTGTTTCAACCGGTGGAGATGTACTTACCGACGGCAAGCTTGGAAAGAAACGGCACGAACTGTTTGCCCTGATTGATGAAATGGATATCCATCAGGAAGAAATAGTCGGTTTTTCAGAAAAATTCAGCGATACGGCGAAGAAAATTCGGCATTACCGCCGGGAACAGGAACGTATCGAGAGACGTCTGGGCGTGACTTCTTCCAAGGAACTGCGCAATATGGGCCGCGGGCTGGCAATTCCCGAACGTAAACGGACGATAGAAGAGGATCTTCAGCTTTCGGCTGATCAGATCAAGGAAAAGATCCGTCTTATTCAGATGAACGAAAAGCTTCTGCTTGCTATCGAACTTGAGTTTGAAGATGAAATAGAATCTATTCTCGACCGGGCTCAGGAAATAAGCCATGGTCAGGTTATGATGAAGAATGCCAAAGACCGTCTGATTCAGGCGAATCTCAGGCTTGTTGTAAGTATTGCCAAGAAATATACCAACAGGGGGCTTCACTTTTTTGACCTTGTTCAGGAAGGTAATATCGGACTGATAAAGGCTGTGGAAAAATTCGAGTACCGAAAGGGTTACAAGTTCTCCACATATGCCACCTGGTGGATCAGACAGGCGATTACGCGGTCAATTTCCGATCAGGCACGAACTATCCGTGTTCCCGTTCATATGATTGAACAGATAAACAAGGTTGTGAGAGAGTCCAGACAGCTTATGCAGATTCTCGGAAGGGATCCTACGGATGAAGAAATCGCTGAAAGGCTTGGCTGGACGGTCTTGCGTGTTAAATCTGTAAAGAATGTTGCAAGGGAACCAATTTCCCTTGAAACACCGATCGGCGAAGAAGAGGACTCACTCCTCGGTGATTTTATTGAAGACAAGGATATTGAGAATCCTGCAAACCAGACTGCCTTTACGCTGCTTCAGGAGCAGCTGCAGGAGGTTATGAAGACTCTTCCGCCAAGAGAGCAGGAAGTGCTGAAAATGCGTTTTGGCCTTGAAGATGGTTATTCCCTTACTCTGGAAGAAGTCGGTCTCTACTTCAATGTCACCAGAGAGAGAATAAGACAGATAGAAGCAAAAGCTTTAAGACGGCTGCGTCATCCCAAGCGAAGCCGGCGATTGAAAGATTATATAGACAATTAAGGAGTAGATCCGATGGTGCAGGATGTTTTCTCTAAGCTTAAATCTCTTCAGGAGATACTCTCGAAAAAATTCGAGATTGAACAGGAAATTCACGATATTCCCAAGGTGCTGAACACCAGAAACGAGTTATTGAACAGGCTTAAAAAGAGCTATGTTGATAAGAATACTCAGGTTGAAGAAACCAGGGACCAGATTAAACGCTTGAAAATACGTCTGGATGATGCCGAGAGACAGCGCGAAACGTATGAAAAGCAGATGGATCAGATTTCCACTCAACGTGAATACGAGGCGCTGGACAAGGAAATAAAAGATGCTACCGAAAAAGAGCAGCATCTGCGCAAGGAAATTCTCAGACAGGAAAAAGAGCTGGAAGAGCTCAGCTATTCTCTGGAACAGGAAGAAACCATGATCCGTCAGCAGGAGGAAGACCTGCAGGAGGAACAGAAGAGAATAGAGGCTGAAAGTGATGATAAGAGAAAACTTCTGAGAGAACTCGAGAAAGAGGAAAAGACAATATCTCCGGGACTGGATGAAGAGATACTTTTCAAATTCGAGAGGATCATACGAAGCAAATCAGGGCTTGGAATAGTTTCGGTCAAGGATTCCGTATGTACCGGTTGCCACATGATGCTTCCGGCGCAGTTTGAGAATGATGTCCGTACAGGTGAAACCATACTCTTCTGTCCTTACTGCAGCCGTATTCTTTTCTATGAAGAAGATGAAGTAACGGATGGAGATTATGTTACCGACGAGGATAGCGGAAGTTTGACTGACTTGGTGGATCTTGGAGAGTTCGGGCTCGAAGAGTAGGAACTTTCATATTAATAGTGTATTTTGAGCAGGCCGGGCGGCCGCCGTATTTTTTAAAAAGTACGGAGGAAAGTCCGGGCTCCGCAGG
>NPIE01000687.1_pt1 | contig 88886 bp, 72 predicted proteins | sample 8637661 | NCBI WGS metagenome assembly NPIE01 (sample SAMN07420842, study PRJNA396082) | bioreactor metagenome | isolation source: sample BA12 brine-fed electro-methanogenic bioreactor BA | place: Japan: Kochi | collected 2016-12-09
TAATCAATCGCCCCCTGCATAACTTTCGGGTCCGCCGGATCTATACCCACTGATTTCAAAGCGTCAGCAGGCGCTTTCGAGCCGCCGTAGGAGAGCAACTGCTTAAATTTCGGAACAAAGGCCTTGCCCTCGTCTCGATATTTTAAGTAACAGGCAAGGCTTACCATATGGCTAAGGCAGTAGTTGTAGCAATAGAATGGCTTGAAGAAAATATGCCCTATTCTCGCCCAGTCAAATTGATGTTCCGGAAGAATTTCCACTGCATCGCCGCCGAGGGTTTGATACCAGTGCATCCAGCGATTATTAACCCACTCATGGTCGAAAGTGCCAGCTGAAGCTTGATTGTGAATGTCTTCCTCAAGACGGCTTATCGTGGTTTGACGGAAAAGTAAATTCATCGAATCCTCAATCTGTTTGGAAAGAAGAGCTTTTTTCAAAGCTTCATCATTCGATTTTTCCATGAGATAATCGAGGAGAAGAAGTTCATTGAACGTCGATGCAATTTCTGCTAAAACCATAGGCGGATCGGAACCGAGCAATTTTTGAGCACGGTTGGTATAAATTCCGTGAATACCATGTCCAAGCTCATGGGCGAGAGTAAACCAGCTGTCCGGCGTGCCCGTAAAGGACTGTAGTATATATGGATGAAATCCCCAAATGCCCCAGCAGAAAGCGCCGCCACGCTTGCCTTTGCGAACCTTAGCATCGATATACTTGCCATCGACAAATCCGCGAACGATGCTCTCGAACTCGGAATCTATCATCGCCATGGCGTCGTAAATCATCTCAGCCGTTTCATCGTATGATTTGCGGACATCGACCGACTCATACGGGGCATACAAATCCGCGATAGTGATTGGTATATTAAGCGCATCGGACTTGTATTTGTAATAATCCTGGAATAAATCGAAACCGCCGCGGGTAACATCGATGACGTTGCGATACACCGGCTCCGGAACCTCATCGCCCAATAGCTGTTTCGACAATGTGGATTCATATTTGCGTCTGCGGGCATCCAGTTTGTGGTCCTGCGCAACTTTCTGCAGAATGTAGCCATAGAGCTGATTATGCTCCCTATATACTTTACGAACTGACCGATATGCGGCAAGCCTTGTTTCGCCATCGGGATGATAAAGCAGAGCGGAAAGCTCAGATTCGGTCTCCACAGGTTCGCCGTCGGGGGGAGTTACCGGCTCGAACTCCTGCGACCCGAGATGCTGTTCCCGAAGCTGAACGAAGGCGGAACGTCCCGTGATGCCGGTCTCATTTAGCACCTGCTCGACTTCTTCAGATAGGGTGTGCGGTTTGTATTTGAGAAGGTTTTCGAAGAAGTGAACGTAGGGCTCCAGCTCCGGCGCGGCCATAAGCTTTTCGAGGGTCTCCGCGGGAAGTTTCTGAATCTCGAGGGTAAAGAAAACGAGGTAGTTCGACGCCATGCTGACCTTCTCCTGCACCTGCTGAAGCCAGGATTTGGCGTCCTTGTCGGTGGTATCTGCGTAGAAACGGAGGGCAGGATAAGTGTATAGCCTGTAGTGCACCATCTCGATAGCCTCGAACTCCTCGATGCAGGCGCGCATGGCGGGGATATCGTCGGCGATTTCGGCCAACTTGCCGCGGTATTTCTTTTGGAAACCGAGGGCGATGTCATCCAATTCTTTGAAATGACGGGAAAAATTCTCGTCATCGAAACTCTCGTAAAGGTCTTTCAAATCCCATTCCATGGGTAACTTGCTCATTTCATGTCCTTTCTTCGACACGTTCATTTACGACTCAAATATAACGATCATGACCGCCCGGTCAAGGGGTATTTTCGTGAGAATGAAAATACCCCTTGACATCGATGTAAGAGTTACTTATAATCTAATTAGCAATTTGAAACTGGAGCTTATGAGCGACGAAAAAAGACATAAGTTATCCGCGCGACACAGCCACAAGCGCAAAAGAACTCCTGAAAGACATGGGGGAGGGCGTCAACTATCTATATTCACGACGGACAGACTGAAATTCATTCTCCTTCCCCTGCGCGGTTCTTCCGAGACGCGCAGGGAAACATATCGATACAAAATGAACTTAAACTTATTTAAAGGAGTTTGAAATGAAAAGAATGATGTTTGTGTTACTAATAGCACTATTTGCGATTTCAGCAATGGGAAATGGAACCGTGAGGGTATATACGGGAAATGGTTCATGGCTGTATTCTTATTCCGAATGGCCATCACCAACAACGTATCCAGCAGTTAATGTCGTGCAATACAATGATGGTAGCTCTCCTAATAATCCATGGGATAGAAGAATACCCCCCAGCGTTCCAGAAAATAGTGGACCACCGAGGCCATGGGAGAAGCTATACGAGCAAACACCGCTTGCCGATGGACTCTGGATTGGAATGCAAGAAGCTGGATGGGATACTAGCGGGTCTTTTGCAACAGAAACCCTATGGTTCTATTCACCAACATTCCAGTTGCAGGAAAATATTTCAAGAGCAACTATATGGCTATCGGCAGATGATGTCATAGATTTCGCATTGTTACGTGACATGACAACTAACACAACTTATTTTATGCCATGTGTTCCGGTAAATTCTTTCACTAATTTCGTTCGGTTTGATTTAACTGACTTTTTCGCTGACAAGCCGTATAGCCCACAGGGCTATAGAATGGAATTCAGAGTGAGAAATGAACAACCACATTATACTGGTATGATCAGCTATATGTCATACGATTACGGTAAACCACGAGAGTATTCCTATAGTATTAGCGACTGGGGATTCCGTTTTCTATCATTGCCATTTAGACCTACTGACCCTACCGCAACACTACAATCTCTATTTCCGCATATGATAGCCGCACATTGGTTTAATTGGGAAACAGGTAGCTGGCAGACTCTGGATCACACCGCCCCACTGACGGGAACACTTGGTGATATTGTAAGAACATACACAATAAGGCTTTATTATGCTTCACCGTCCATACATAATACTACAATAGAAGGTTACCCAATTTTCGAGCAGAGGTATCTGGATATCACAACAAACAATGAATTATACCTTGGGAGCATCAACTGCGACTGCAAAACACCCGGAATGATTGGATATGTCCCATTCTATCTATCGCAACCTGATGATCTGTGGTGGGACAAGATAACAGGAACAGCAGGCTGGTCATATTATAGGACTAGCAGTAGCACATCCTGGTCAACTCCGACACAGCAAATCAGACCCAAATGGGCTTATTACAGTATTCCACATCCTTCCTGCCCAAGTTGTGCTGATCCTTGTCTGCCCTATCATCTTGATTTGATCAATTACGTATGCTCGTGGCCTACGATGTCATCGACTGAAGAAGAGTGTTACAGCACATCAGGAGTCTTCGAACCAGAGTATGAAGGACTGATTCTCGACCCTACTCTTTCGGAAGATGAAATCACTATATTTCAAAGGATAGTGGATTCTCTATACTCGTTCATCGACATACCAGATAGTTTAGAAATATGTGAAAGATTCCCAGATTTATGTGGGGAATACTATCTTGAAAAGAGAAGTGAAGATAGGATTCAAAGACCTAATCTAAATCTCTCCGCCCATCCTACTCCTTTCAATGCTGAAGTCTCAATATCTGTTACGATCCCATATGATGATTATCTGACCGTATCCATATACAATTCATCCGGACAATTAGTAAAAATATTGTATGAAAATGAAATATCCGCCGGTCAGCATAGCTTCGTGTGGAATGGTCTCGACTCGAAACAATCGGAAGTGTCTTCGGGTCAATACTTGGTGCGCGTTACTTCACGCAATGAAATAATGACTGAAAAAGTGATTTTAGTCAAATAAACCGGTTAACTCTAAGGGACTGGTTTTAGCCAGTCCCTTAGTAAAAAGTAGGAGACGTAAAATGAAAAAGATGATAATCGCTATTACCTTTTTTCTATTTATAATGACTTTTCAGGCACAAACTGTGGAATGGACACATTCTTACAACAACGATATAGAACCAATGGGATGGGATATTGGATATAATGTGTTTGAAACTGAAGATAACGGTTTTCTTATTGTCGGCACAACGGAATGGTGGGAGTTCTCGCCCTGGGTTCTACATGCTCCTTTTATGTTAATCAAAACTGACGAATACGGTAATGAAACTGAAAAGAAATTTTACTGCCGTTCAGTAAGTATGGCTATTGCAAGAGAATATATTGAGGATACAATAGTAGTTTCTGCCGCTGATCGGTTTTTATTCACGAATAGAGAAGGAGATAGCTTGGACTGTATTCTCATACCCAGAACATCTAACGAATCATCCTTTACTTATGAAATAATGGATGATGGTTCTTTTCTATTAGTTAGGGGATTACTACCGGATTCCGGAAGTGCTTCAGTATTCCAGAAGTATTCAAGGTCAGGAGAATTGATATGGAGAAGAGAACACTTCCTTTTCGGGGAAGATTATGATGATGAAGTATTGCCCCATCTTATTAAAAGGAAGTCCGATGGTAATTATCTTGTTGCGGGGAGCACTTTATGGGGGTTCAGATATTGGTTACTCGAAGTAGATTCCTTGGGCGATATCTTATGGTCTATAAACCCAGCAATGTCAATCTCATCCATCTATGAAAAATCACCGGGCAATTTTTTATGCTTAGGAGCAAAACCAATGCAGATAAGTATACTTAATGTTCTTGATGGCGGAGATATTCGATGGGCAAGGTCCTGGATGTTTGATTCATCTGATGTGTCATGGACAGGTGCGTTTTCTCTAATTCCAACATATGATAACAACTTTGCATTTTGCGGTTATACAGGCCATATATACGGAACAGAACACTTATCCGATGGATATGTAATGAAGATAGATTCAGTGGCAAATGTAATATGGCAACAACGAGTCGATATTTATGGACGCTCCGACAAGTTCTATTCTGTAATACAAGCCAGCGACAGCTCATTCGTTTGCACTGGCTACACGAGCCTATGCACCGACCCCGATAGCGTCGAATGCGAATCCCTCGAAGTCTGTCTCGTGAAAATATCCAACGATGGGGATATCATTTGGGAGAATTCCATCCCCGTTCCCAAAACCCTCTCCCTCACCACCTACCCCAACCCCTTCAATTCCGCGGTAACCATCGCGTTAGACGGCGTAGGGGCGCACGGCCGTGCGACCCTACGTGTTGAAATATTCGATGTGGTGGGGCGGAGGGTGGCGCCGGTCACTGAGCTTGTCGAAGTGCCCGTAGGGGCGGGTCTTGCGCCCGCCTTTAGCGCGGACACCGTAACCCAAGCACAGGACGGCGTAAAACCGTCCCCTACGAAAAACGTATTCGTCTGGCAACCCGACGAAACCCTCCCCGCCGGCGTCTATCTCGTCCGCGCGACATTCGGCGAGCAAACTGCAACAAAAAGGGTGGTCTTCCTGAAATAATCCACTCTTCATAAACACGACTGTCAACTTCCCCCAATTCCCATTTGACAAACCATTATTCTCGACTATATTACAACCGCTTCGGAATCGGGAGGTGAGAACATCTCCCGTTAGAGCGGCGGCGCGGGAATAAGCCCTCGCCTGAAAGCTCGCAGGAGGCTTAACTATGGGATCGAGAGCGGGTCCACATACACATTTCTTCGAACCGTAAGGAATTACGGCCAATCAAAAACTGTCAATTATTAAACAATTTGGGGCAAAATCCCCAACACTCTATTAGGAGAAAAATGAGTTACGATATCGCTGATAAATCATTAGCCCCCAAAGGCTTAAAAAGAATCCTCTGGGCAGATAAAAACATGCCCGTCCTGCAGGTCATCCGCGACCGCTTCGAGAAAGAAAAACCCCTTGACGGCCTCGTCATGTCCGCATGTCTGCACGTTACCGCCGAAACCGCCAACCTCGCCCGCACCCTCGTCGCCGGCGGAGCGGATTTGATGCTCATCGCGTCGAACCCCCTCTCCACGCAGGACGACGTCGCGGCATCCCTCGTCGAAGATTTCGGCATCAAGGTGCAGGCAATCCACGGCGAGGACAATGCGACCTACTACAAGCACGTTCGCGCGGCATCCGAGCGCGGCCCGGTAATCACCATGGACGACGGTGCGGACCTTGTGTCGGTCATCCACAAGGAGTTCCCCGAGGTCGGCGCGAAAATTCTCGGAAGCATGGAAGAGACCACCACAGGCGTCATCCGCCTTCGCGCGATGGCCAATGACGGTGCCCTCAAATTCCCCGTCATCGCCGTCAACGACGCCAAGACCAAGCATTTTTTCGATAACCGCTACGGCACCGGCCAATCCACCCTCGACGGCATAATTCGCGCGACGGACACCCTAATCGCCGGCAAAAAGGTCGTGGTCGCGGGTTACGGCTGGTGCGGCAAAGGTTTTGCCATGCGAGCGAAAGGCCACGGCGCCCACGTCATCGTGACCGAAGTCGATCCCATCAAAGCCATCGAGGCCGCGATGGACGGTTTCGAGGTTATGCCCATGGCCGACGCCGCAATCATAGGCGACATTTTCTGCACCCTCACCGGCGACATTCATGTCATCCGCCCGGAGCATTTCGAGGCGATGAAAGATGGCGCAATCGTCGCAAACAGCGGGCATTTCGACGTCGAACTCGATCTTCCCGGCCTCGAAAAAATCGCTAAAGAAATTAATCGCGACGTCCGTATCGTCACCGACGAGTTTATTCTGCCCTCGGGCAAGCGCGTCTTTGTCCTCGCAAACGGCAGACTTGTCAACCTCGCCGCCGCGGAAGGCCACCCCGCGGATGTCATGGACATGTCCTTCGCGGTGCAGGCGCTGGCAAGCGAATGGGTCGTCAAGAACCCCGGCCTCGAAGTCGCTGTCCACGAGGTGCCGGAGGAAATCGACGACTGGGTCAGCAGGCTCAAACTGCAGACCATGGGCATCGAAATCGACACTCTCACTCCCGAACAGGTCGAATATCTCGCCAGCTGGGAGATGGGAACTTAGCGGAGTTGAGAGTTGAGAGGGGATAGTTGAGAGTTGTTAATAATCAAAGGGCGGCCAAATCCGGTCGCCCTTTTGATTTTGGATTTTAGATTGATGATTTATGAATCTAGACGGCACCCGAGATTACTAAAGGCCTAAACGCCAAACCACGGCGGCTGAGCTTGTCGAAGGCTCGGAGCCTTTTGTTTAGAGACACTTCGACGCGGACGGGACTTTGTTAAAACTCAGTGTTCTTAGGACGGTGAGGAGGACACCCTTTTTTGAGAAAAGACCGAGGCAAGAGGACTCAAATTGAGAATATTGCTCTATTCAGAAATTGATTTGACAGGAGAGGTGAGGATGCATATCTTTACCTCGGAGCGCACAAGGAGTAAGAACACTTATGAAAAAACACATTCTTTTAATCGCGCTTATTCTCGCCTCGGGGTTCCTTTCGGCCTACGATTTATCCCTTCTGGACAGCCTTTTCACCGATTCCCTTGCCCTTTACGGCGGCAACCTGTTCGTCCGAATATATCAGGCGGACAGCATTATTTACGAATACTCCGCCGGAGATATCGGAATCGACAGCATCCGCGGGATGGCGTCGGCGACCAAATGGATTTCCGCCGGAGTCATAATGGCAATAGCTGATTCCGGAATTATAGACCTCGACGACAGTCTGGGTTTGTATCTGCCTATTTTCTCCACTAACGGCAAGGGGCATATCACAATCAGGCAGTGTTTCTCGATGAGCTCCGGCCTTTTCAGCGATCGCAACTACCAGTGGGATCCCACCATGACCCTGGAAGAGGCCGCGGAAAGTATCGCTGTTTATACGCCGCTGGAATTTGCCCCCGGCACTATGTTGGGCTACGACGGCAAAGGCATGCAGGCGGCTGGCCGCGCGATGGAGGTGGCTGTCGGCATGGACTGGCGCGATATCGCGGACGAGTTCCTATTCGACCGCCTCGGAATGGACAACACCAGCTACGACTTTTTCGGCCCGCTAAATCCTGCGGTCGCGGGAGGAATCAACACCACCCCTCGGGATTATCTTACATATCTTCAAATGCTCCATCAGGGCGGGGTTTTCGATGGGGATAACATCCTTTCCGATTGGGCGATGGGGGAGATGTTCCTCAACAACACCGACGGCCTGCCGGTTTACTACTCCGCATGGCCATCAGGAGACTTCTATCTCTACGGTATGACCGACCCGGAATACATCTTCGGTTCGTGGACTATCGCCCAGAATCCGCTGACTGGTTTCGTCGAGGAAATCAATTCTCCCGGAGCTTTCGGAACCTGCCCCTTTATCGACCGAAAGAGGGATTTGTATGGCGTTATTTTCACTAAACTTCCCTCCGGCGGCTTTTCCGCGACTGCAATGACCGATCTGGAAGCCTTTCGCATCCTTCGTTATGCCATCGACAATTCCGACCCGGACAACCGCGTAATTACAATTTCTCCCTACGGCGAGAACTACCTCGATTTCGAGATTTTGTCCGAGGAGAATCTGATAAACTTTGTCGCGGGAGGTAATCTGGCGTGGCTGGGGGAACTCGACCCCTACAACGGCGATTTCGTTTCCGAGGACGGCAGGGACGTCTTCATCGACAATATTACACCGCTTATTCTGAGCAACAACGGTCCTGAGTTCGCTATCGACATCGAGGGCTGGTCCCTATTCTACACAAAATCCCCGGACAGCGTCGCGGAAATCTACATGGCGGAACCCTCCGGCGACACTCTGATAAAAACCCGCCTGACCTTCACCGGCCACAATCATCTGAGCGCTTTGGTAAGTCAGAATCCTTCTATGCCAACCGCGAATGTTGCTTTTGTAAAGCACGCCATGAGTTTCGGCGATATCTGGTGGCTCTCGGAGTCCGATCCCTCGACCGAGACCTTCCTATGCGATTTTGAGCGCGGAAGCACCCCCTTCCGATGGATGCCGAATTCGCCCAATGCCGTTCATCTTCTGGAGACTGCCCCCGACCTCTGGCAGTTGGCTATCTACGATGTCGCGGGCGATTCCAGCTACATCATAACCGACGACCCGGGCAGTAAATCCGATCCCACCACCTTCCTCGCGCCGGAATACGGCTACGAACTGCTGATATCCGCGATTGCCGGGCAGGAGACGCTAATCGTGTATCGCGACACAGGCGGTGCTTTCTGGACGCCCATCTCCAAAATCCCCATCCCGCCCGAGTCCGCCGGGGATATCCTTCAATCGCCGGAGTTCTTCGAGTTTTGCGGGAAATCTTACCACAGCCTGCATATCGAGGAGGGGGACGGCTCGGTAGGCATCCCGCCCGGCGAGGTCTGGGTCTTCGGCATCGACGACGGCCCCGGCGAGATGATCCGCCTGAGATGCGACAATGGCCTGCCAGATGTCCATCGCACCGACCCCGAACCTTATGTCGGCGCAGAGGATGCCTTTGTGTTCTACAATGTCCTCATCGACGGCACCGACTGGGAAATCCGCCGATGCCGAACAGGTCTTGCCGATGTCGTTTCCGTGCATGAGCACCCGATTCAAAACCTCCCCGATGCACTTGAAATCCATGCATGGCCAAACCCCTTCAATTCGGCGGTAACCTTCGCAATCGATATTCCCGTAGGGGATGGGTCTCCCGTCCCGATTAGCGTGGAAATTTACGATGTGAACGGACGGCGGGTGGCGACGGTCACTGAGCTTGTCGAAGTGCCCGTAGGGGTCGAAGCAGGAGCGGGTAGATTAACAAAAGACACTTCGACAGGCTCAGTGTCCGTATTTCCCCCCCTTCTCAAGGGGGGTCAGGGGGGTTCTTATGTCTGGCAACCTTCGCCGTCCATCGGTTCCGGGATTTACCTCGTCCGCGCCACACGCGGCGAACAGGAGGTGACAAAACGAATAGTTTACCTCAAATAAAACCCAAACGAATAACCAAAACCCCCCGATAAACCGGAGTAGGGGATATGAAAGATTCTTTTGAAATTTCCGAAAAAAGTTCTTGCGCTCCCGTAATCTACGATGTAAATTAAAAGCGTATGATTAAAGGCATACGACATATCACCCCTTCCAAACTCGCTTCTAACGGGGTTTTCGACGTGCGCCACGGCCTGTTCTCGGCGATGGGCGTCCTTCTCGCCCTCGACCCGCCGACAAAAGGGATGCTCTCCGAGGCCGCGTCCGCCGGACGGTTCCAGCTACCCGGCCTGACCAAAACGAACCCAATCGTAGGGGAGGCCCTTGTGGCCTCCCGCTGTGTGGGTTCTGATGGCAACGAACGGGAGGGGACAAGCCCTTCCCCTACCGGCAAACGCCCCGACCTACACGTGCTTTGCGACCTACGTCACGTTTCCGATACGATCACGCCCTTGGGCAACCCACGGCAAAAAGCCAAACGAATAACCAAACCCCAAACCAAATCGGAGCTGGGATTATGAAATACCTAATTAATCCCAGAGTTAAATGAAGGCTAGACTGAAAAAAGAATTTGAGAAAATCACCAAAAGAAAGTTCTGGGAGAATAAACAGAAAAACACGAAGAAGGGGCTAAAAAAGCATTATTTTAAAAATCGAATTTCTAATTGGTGGCGAAAGACAAAAGAGAACCGCAGTTTAGAAGGTAGTTTCTGGCGCATAATTCTCGGTCGCATAATATCAGCATTTATTATTGTTATCTTTCTATTAGTCGTAGATTATATTGTCTTCAAACTATTTAACTTCAACATTATTAATACCACTGGTTTCTGGAAATATTTTTTAATTAAAGACACAGAACTACAAAATGCAATATTAATTGCAGTAATGCAAGTTTCGGCAATATTAATCGGCCTAATATTCGCTGCAAAAGGCACAATTCTTAGCGCTGTTTATTCACGCTCACCAGAAAATGTAAGGACTCTTATTACGAATGAAAAACCTGGTGTTGTATATTTTGAAAAATTAGTCCACCTCGCTGGTTTTAGTTTTCTTTTTCTCATAGCCAGTCTATTGGGGCTATATTTAGGTTTATTCTCATTTATTTATTTGGGGCTTGCATTTATTTTTGGAATTTATGGTTTCGTAAGGTTATCAGGAATGGTATATGAATATTTAGACCCAACTAGTCTTTTGTATTATCCTCTTCATAATTTCGTTTTAAATTTCGAAAGTGTATTGCCAGATAAAAAAGGATATGACGAAGAAAACATCCAATCGTCTTATCAAATGAAATCAGAGGAAAATTTAAACACACTTCACAACCTTGTTTCCTTAATGTTAAATGAGAGGGAATATGATAAAACCGCGATTAATAAAACCTGTGAAATGGTTTTAAGTTTACTTACATCATATACTTCCCATAAAACGCAAATACCAAGTAAAAGTAACTGGTTCAAAAAGACTTATGAACATAAGAATTGGCTAACTGCTTCACAAACAGAAGTTAGATTGGCTTTGGAGTCGGGGACACCTTTAACCGCGAATTCAATAAATGACTTTTATTGGGTTGAAGATAAAATTAGCGATATTATTGTAAATATGATTAACAAGTCATTGGAAAATGAAGATTACAGATCAACAATTGAACTTATTGGTTTGTTACAGTATTCCATTTCCTATTTGTCAAATTACTACTGTATTGATGAAGGAATTTTAGTTTTGAAAAAAATATCGCGATTAATACTAAATGACACTTTTGTTACTTCCGAAGCTCTTGGTGACAAACTGAAACTTGGTGTTTTAGAAGTATTCGGGTTATGTTATATTAATTTTATTTTAGGATTAGCTGGAAGGCTATCGACAGTTACATTAGAAAGTATTTCAGGAAAATTGGAAAGCGTGGATTGGAACAGACAATCAACTTTATATGGTGGAGTGCAACCAAGGGAATTTACAAAACAACTAGAATTTTTAAGAAAGGGAATAATCTTTGAGAATGAAGTAGAAGGAGAAATAATAAGCCCAGTCTGGTATCAACAAACCATTGCAATAATAGGTTATTTTGATTATATCTACCAAGTAATTCCTCGTATATTCAATAATTTCGAGTTAATTTGGATAAGTTATAAAATCAGTCTAAATAATCCCATCGGGTATCAATATGACGCTCAGCATATCCAAAGAGGGTTAGAAGCTTGTTCTAAGCTTGAAGTCCTTTTAGAAGAGTGTAAAAGTTGCCTTGATCGATTGAATTCAGGAGTTTTGGTCGAAGACTTAACTTTACGTTCGGTAGAATGGGATAAATATGAAAGCAAAATAGAAGAGTATAAAAGCGACCTTCTTTTTCAAACAAATAATCTATTGCCGAACTTGGCAAATATCGCGAGAGAAAATGACAAACCAGATTATTTTGGTTCTGCTTATAGCTTAATAGAAAACGGATGCCTTAATGCTATGTTCAATAAGAATATGGAGCGATTTGATTCTTACTTTGTGAATTTTTTTAATAGTTCTCTTAGCGCGCATGATAGGTTAAGGGAGGAATTAAAAGACCAGTCCGACAAAACCATTATTTCTTTTTCGAGTGAACCTTTATTTGATTTAATTGATATTTCAGGATACGCGATTATATTCACTGAATTGGGGTTCGGTGAATTTACAAAAAAAGTCTATCTGTTATGGGACAAGTATCTTAAAAGCAACAACAAAATAATAGCATATCTTGCATCTCTAATTAATTATTCCATTTCATCCTTATCATTCAATCAAAGAAGTATCTTAAGAACTGAATGGAAGATAAAATTCGACCAGTTAATGGAAGATACTGGTTTGCTATACGACCCTATGTATTATAGATATGTTAAACCAGATGAAGAACCGCCACAACATAATAGTCCCATTATTAGATCAATCCTTTCTGGTAGAGACGTTCTTTATGGTCCACAAGAAGTGTTTTTTGGCGAATTCCTTATGAATCAGCCTGGCATAGAAGGTATTGAATTTCCTTATGGAATTGCATCTTATAAAGAATCTCTCGATAAAGAAAAAGAAAGAGGAGGTGACGATACTCGTGAAGGATAGTAGCGTTGAATATACATCGGACACTCGCAAATCAGTTTTCTATTGGGGCGAGGATATTAGAAGCGATCAAAATTTCCCAAAGAGTATTGATTATAGAAGAGATATATATCCGAGTATGCTAATCGACGATATTAGATTACTAATATATCCAATCGGTGGCAAATCTAGAAGAGAAGGATTTAAAGTTACGTTTTTTCCAGATGATAACGAGTTAGAAAAGAAAATAGCTTTGGGTATTAACTACGAGCATAATTCTTATAGATTGTCAGACGCCTTATATGATTTCATGAGGTATTGCGTCTATAATCTTCTAGTTTATGGAAAATCGTATTATGAGATCGTTTATTATTATTCTAGTGATGATATTGTAGCGTTTGAGTTAATTCCATTAATTACAATAACAATTAGGGAAACTAGAAGGAAAATATTTCAATTAGTTCCCAAAAAAATATCGGAAGAGAGGGATTTACCAAATAAAATTCAACTTGAAAAAGGAAACGTTTTTAAGTTTGAGTTTCCAAAAGAAATTAAATTGGATTTACAATCTATTCTCCAGGATTTGGCAGATATTAGTTCGCCGAATAAAATGATGCCGGGTTTTGCATTGAAGGGTATGATGAACCCAGGTTTTAATTTACCTTTTGATTTCAAATATGTTGAAAGAGCGCAAACAATGGCAATAGCCGAAATTACGAAAGATATCGGATGGAATGCGAGATCGGATTATAGAGGCCAAGCTTTGGAATACTACTGGTTAGTTAGAGAACTTAGGTTTTATAAATTTCTAATAATACTTAGAAACCAAATAATATCTGACCTAAATAGATGTTTGGTAATCGTTGGAGAAAATATGGGTTTCAAATCAACCATCCAAATAGAAGGTCTGCCAAAATTAGAAGATGTTGACTTAGCTAATAAGGAACTCAAACAAGGCGGAGTTTCCTTCACTGAAATCATAGGGAGATTCCAGTTATGAAGTTATTATCGGGAAATTTCATTTCACATAACCCCCATTCCCGCGGCGGGGCTGAATTAGGTTCGCGGGCGGCAATAACGGAAGGAGGTGGAGCGAGGCAAAAATGCCTTAAGTCTCTGTCAATCATAATGATACGGCTGTGAGGTCGGCTAAAAAGCGCGTCATTATATATAAAAAGACGGTTATGTCAATTAAAAAGCCCGTCAGTGTATATGAAAAGCGCGTAATGTCAATTAAAAAGGCCGTCAGTGTATATAAAAAGGCCGTTATGTCAATTAAAAAGGAGGTAATCTCGTTCAAAAAGCCCGTAATCTAACTCAAAAAGAAACTTTTTGAAGGTGCTGACGCGCTTTTCAATCAGAATCACCCACTTTTTACTGCCCCTTCCTCACTTTCCATAAAGCCCATGCGCCTTCGCAATCAAAATCGAAAACATTTTAACGGAGGTGATAAGCAAAATGCTTAAGAACAATGACTTTGGCAACGACACGGACGACCAGCGCACCGATCGTGCCGACTTGATGAGCGAAAATATCGACGATCTCGCGCCGGTTATCGGTGTCGAGGGCAGTCTTTTGGACTGGGCGCAAAATGTAAGCTCAAATTGGGCTTCCGCGAGAGTTACCGCGGACACGGAAGGTGGCCAGGATGACGTCGCTTATCAACTTTACCACGAAAAGTTCGACGAGGCAACGAAGACATATGCCGAAAACAAAGAACTTTTAATCGCAATAATCGGCGACCTGAAGAAAAACGACGAAATTGTTGAGGAATATCAGATAAAAGGGCGCATTCCGATAACGCGCGGCGGTCTCAAAACGGCCATCGAGGACTGGAAAAAGACTCACGACGCCTTGACAGCCGCCGGTGATGCCCGCGTAATCCCAGACCCTCTTGTAACCGAAATGGTTATTCTCAAAGACGAATTCGACAATCTCTGGCGTGCGGCGATCAGGGAAAAGGACGAGGCTGTCGATGCGACGAAGGCCAAGGAAGACCTTTTCCGCGAGGATTGCGACAAGTTCCGAATAGTTTTCCGCCTTGCGAAAATTGCTCTTGGCCCGGACAATTCGGATTTGAGGCTTCTCGGTTTCGTGCCGAGTTCCGAGATTTGGACACCGGGGCAACCTGACCCGGAACTGCCGGTGTATCCGAATCCTCCGGAGACGTTCACGCTCTCTTTGCGTGCGGACGGGACAATCGAGGTCGTCTGGACAGGTGTCGCGGGCGCGACGCATATGCTTCTCGAAAAGCGCAAGCAGGGCGAGATCGACTGGAGTCTCGTCATGAACGGTCTTCCGGCTGATCCTGCTGAGATTTTGCCCTACATCGACCCGTATATTTCCCCGGGTATCTGGGAATACCGCATGATCCCGATGAACGGCGACGAGCATGGGATGGAGATTGTAGCGGTGATAGAGGTGCCTGAGGGGTAGATGGGAGTTGAGAGTTGAGAGTGTAGAGTGGAGAGTTGGGTTATTTTTAGGGCGGTTAGGAGGGCCGCCTTTTTTTTAATGTCAAAGCTCAAATGTCAAATATCAAATGAATGTCAAATGGGTTAATTACAAATGATTCTATCAACACTCTTTGTGAAGGTGGGTGGTTGGTCGTTGAGGCCTTCGACAAGCTCAGGCACCGGGAAGGCGTATCGAAACGACATTTGCGCGTAGTGGTGGCTTCGATACGGCTGGCGCCTACTCAGCCACCGGGGTGGGTTTAGGCATCGGGCGGGCTCCTGTCGGTCGCAGGTGCTCCCATAGGATGGCGGAAGGCGATTTCATTTATCCCCATGGCTTATTATGTCCGCTGTGATTCGGCCGGATTCGTATATTGTCGGCAGGCCGCTTCCCGGATGGGTTCCGCCGCCCACCAGATAACAGTTGTCGATATCCTCGAACCTATTATGAGGCCGGAAAACCAGCATCTGGGCGACATTATGCGCAAGGTTGAAAGTCGCGCCGTTGAAGACGTTATGTTCGTCCCGCCAGTCGTCCGGTGTAATCATCTTTTCCTCGATGATGTGGTCGCGGATATCGGTGAGACCGCCGCGCTTTTCGACTCTATCGAGAACTATTTCGCGGAACCTGTCCTTTTCGGCGTCCCAGTCGATATCCGCGGTGGTGTTCGGCACCGGCACGAGGATGTAGATTGTCGATTTGCCTTCCGGAGCGAGGGTGTTGTCCGTTCGGCAGGCGTTCTGAATATAGACCGAGGGATCTTCGGAAAGCACCATGGATTCGGCCATCTCCGCGACGTTCTTTTTGTAGTCCTCGGCGAAGCATATGGTATGATGGGGGATGTCGTAAAGCTTATCCACGGCGAGATAAAGCATGAAGGTCGAGCACGAATACCTTTTGCTTCGAACCTTGGCCGGCTTCCAGTTTTTGAGGTCTTTTTCCCTGGCGATATTGTGCATGGCGTGGGCGAAATCGGCGTTGATTATGGTTCGATCCGCCTGCACGATGTCTCCGGATTCCAACCAGACGCCGTTTGCCTTGCCGTTCTCCGTGAACAGCTCTTTCACGGTGGTCGATAAATGTATCTTCCCGCCGTTTTCTTCGATTACTTTCGCCATGGCTTTCGAGATGGCGTTGAGGCCGCCTATTGGATGCCAGATACCGCCGTTATGCTCGATGAGGGAGATTATCGCGAAGGATGCAGGGCATTCCCATGGGGACATGCCGAGATATTTCGCCTGAAAAGTGAATGCTATCTTGAGGTCGTCGTCGTCGAAATACCTGCCGAGGTTGCGGTAGAGGCTGATGTGGGCGTCGAGGTAAGGCAGGGCGTGGCGAAGGTTTTTGGAGAACATCTTCGTCCAATTGTCGTAAGGCACCTTGAGGCAGGGGATAAGGCGGTCGTATTTCTCCTGCTCCCGCTTGAGGAATATCAGATAACCGACGCCGTTGCCGGGAAAAAGTGTCTCGATCTGGTCTATCATCCAGTCGCGGTTTTTGTGCGATGGGAAGAACTCTCTGCCGTCGGCGTATCTGAGGCGATACATCGGGTCAACCTCGCGAATATCGAGGTAATCCTCGGCCTTCTTTCCGGAAAGCTCGAACATTTCTTCGAGGACGTCCTTCATCATCAGGAAAGTGGGGCCTGTGTCGAAGGTGAAATCTCCCATTTTGATTGGCGCGTTTCTGCCGCCCACGGTGTCTTTGGTCTCGAAAATTTCGACATCGTAGCCGCGATGGCTCAATATCATCCCTGCGGTAAGTCCGCCGGGGCCTGCACCGATAATAACAACCTTTTCCTTTGCCATGATTATTCCTTCTTTCTAATTTCCGTAATCTTCGAGAATTTTGTCGCGAACCATCTGTCCGGAGTAGGATACCATAGGCATCCCCGCGCCGGGATTCACGCTTCCGCCGACGAAATAAAGTCCGCGGTAGAGTTCGCTTCTTTTGGGTGCGCGGAACCCTTTGTTCTTGCGCTTATCCGATACGACGCCGTAAATCGAGCCGCGATTCGAGTAATACATCCGCTGAATATCTTCGGGATACAGGACATCCTCGACCACGATATGCTCGCGAAGATTTTCGACACCGTTGCGTTCGAGTTTGATGTAAAGTTTTTCCTTGAGGGCGTCGTATTGTTCGCGGGAGAAAGGTTTGTCCTGCAGATGGGGGATATGGGGGAGAAGCTTGATTATCTCGTGTCCCTTCGGAGCGATGGTTTTGTCGGTGCGGGTGGGGCAGACGACGTAGATAGTCGGGTCGTCGGGAAGCTCGTAGCGGTCATAAACCTTCGCCATATGTTCGCGCAGATTTTCGGCGAAGAAGAAGTTGTGATGCGCCAGAACAGGATATTCGACATCGACACCCAGATGAATAACCAGCCCGGAACAAGAGGGCTCGAAACGCTTCTCGTAATCCGCCATGAATTTGTCCGGCGCGCCGATAAGCTCCTTGTAAGCCGGAATAACCTCCATATTGCTCACGACGATATCCGCCGATATTTCTCTGCCGTCTTTCAGGACAATTCCCCGGGCGGCGTCCTTGTCGATGATAATCTCATCAACCTCCGTTTCGAGATGCACTGGAATTCCCTGTTCCTCCATCAGCCGAGAGAGGCCTTTCGAGATATTGAACATGCCGCCGTTGACATACCATTCGCCGTAACCGAGCTGGGAATATGGAATCAGGTTGAGAATCGCCGGTGCGTTGTATGGCGACGACCCGACATATTTGACGAAGAAGGCCATTATATCCCGCAGATGCTGGTTCTCGATTCGCTTATCGACTCCTTCGGCGAGGGTTTTAAAGTAGTCAGTAATACGCAGAAGCTCGACCTTGCCGAAACCTTCTTTGATATCGTCCATGTTGTCCGCGCCGCGTCCGAAATAGGCCTTTTGCGCGAAATTCCAGAGGTTGCGTGAATAATCGATGTATTCGTAGAAGCCGCGGGTTTCCGGTTCGGGAAGTTTGGCGAGTTCGGTTTCCATATCCGCCATGTCGCCGTAAAGGTCTATAACAGCGCCGTCCTCGAAGAAATTGCGCCACTGGGGTTCGAGCTTGGTAATCTGGAAATAGTCTTCCCTGCGCTTGCCGTATTTCTCGAACAGCCATCCGAAGATGTGCGGCAAAATCAATATCGAAGGCCCCAAATCGAACTTGAAACCCTCGATTTCGCGTATGTTCAGCTTTCCGCCGACATGGGCGTTCTTCTCGAACACCTCGACATCGAATCCCTCGGCTTTAAGGGAGAGGGCGGCGGAGATACCTCCAAGTCCCGCGCCGACTACAACAATCTTCTCCTTATCTTTACCGCTCATTTTCACTCCACTGTAATTCTGTTTTCAATAATACACATTAAACAAGTATATCCAGTTCGACCCCGATGTCAAATTGAAAAATGATTTCCAACTGCAAGCCGAGTTGGCGGGTTTGATATGTTTCCTGTCTCGATGTCCCCCGCTCGTTGAGTAGCCGAAGGCGCATCAAAATGACATTGTGGTGATGGGGATAAGATTGTCGCGCTAATGACACATAACGGGGCTTTACGACGTCAGTATCAGCGTCTTAAGTTCCAATTCGCTGTCGGCCTGAATCCATTGGTCGATGAAACCGGGGTCTTCGGCGCGTCGAGCTATCTCCGCGAGAAGTCGAAGATGCTGAGCCGGATTCTTCCGATTCCCCAAAAGCACGAAAGCGGCGTGTATCGACTGATCGGCCATGGGGAAATCGATTCCGGTAACGCTTCGGGCGAGGACGAGGTAAAATTCATCCACCTCGTCGAGAAGGAGATGGGGAAGGGCTATTCCGGCTTCCGCGGGTGTTTCGCCGAGATGGCTCCGTTCGAGGAGGGCGCCGAAAATCAAATCCGTCGATATGCCGCTTCTGGCGGAGAGAATTTCAGCGGCCTCTCGCAGAACGCAATCTACCTTGGTGCAGGAATCTATCTCGATGAACTCCGCTTCCTCGATGATTTCCACGAAGGGATCGTCGTCGCGAATGCCCTTTTCTTTCAGGATTTCCCGAAGCTCCTTATCGAGGCCGAGGGCGCGGGCGTCATTCTGAAGCAGTCGCTCCGCCAATCGCTCCGCCGCCTTCGAAACCGCCGAAACCCCGATTCCCTTATGTCGGACGAACAGATTATACCATATGACTCCCACCGAAATGAGAATCAGCGTGAAAAGCATCGACAAAAATCCCATCTCCGGAATCAAAACAACTGCGACGAGAATTCCGGCTATTTGCATATACGGATACAGCGGGCTTTTGAACTCCGGGTCGTAGCTTTCGAGGCCACTCTCGCGCATGATAAGGACCGCGATATTGATTATGGCGAAAACCAATATCTGAAAGGTGCTCGCCAGTTTCGCGATGGATTCGACATCGAAGAAGACGATAATGAAAATCATCACGAGGGATGAAAAGAGGATGGCGTTCTTCGGGGTTTTTCGAGTGGAGAACTTTGCGAATTTATGCGGGATAACGTGATCTCTGCCCATGGCCAGTAAATATCTACTGGCGGCCATAAGCCCAGCATTACCGGTAGTCGCGAAAGCAAGTAGGGCGGCGATGGAGATAGCTATAATCCCCGTTCTGCCCGCGAAAACCCCCGCCGAATCGGAAATCGGCGTGAGGCTATTGTAAAGCTCCTCTTTAGGTAGAACGCCTACGACCACAGAAACGCCGAGGCCATATATGATGATTACCGTTGCCAACGAGAGGATCATCCCCAAAGGGATATTCCGCGCCGGATTCTTGACCTCTTCCGATACGCTCGCAACCCCGGTCAACCCAATGAAGCTCACGAACACCAGCCCCGCGGTAGATAACACCGACTCAAAGCCGAAAGGTGCGAAGGGACGATAATAAGAAGCCTCCACCTCCGGAAGTCCCCGAATAATGAATAAGCCCAACAGACCGACAAGAAATACGACCATCCCAACCTGGAAAATACCCGCTTCTTTCGATCCGACAAGATTGATAATCGTAAACAAAATAGCGAAACAGACAGCTATATAAATATAATGGACTCCCAAAAACATCGCGAAATAGACACCCAAACCAACCACAGCAATACTCGACTTCAGAACGAGCGCGAGCCAATCGCCGAGGCCGTCGATAGTCCCGAACATCGGCCCCAAACTTCGGCTGATAAAGAAATATGTCCCCCCCGAACGGGGCATAGCCGTCGATAGTTCGGACAAAGAGAATAGTGCCGGAATAACCATCACGCCCGCAATCACATAGGACAAAATCGCCGCGGGCCCCGATTTCGAGGCCGCAATCCCCGGAAGAATAAAGAATCCCGACGCTATCATCGCGCCAGTGGATATGGCGAACACATCAAGAAGCCCCAGAGATTTTTTCATCCGCTTCTTGCTCATGATTTCGCCAGTAACTCGATGATTTCTTGTCTGTCGTCAGCTTCGATCCATTTATCGATGAAGCCCGGATCTTCGGCGCGTCGAGCTATCTCCGCCAAAAGCCGCAAATGCTGAGTTGGATTCTTCCGATTCCCCAGTAGGACGAAAACGGCGTGAATCGATTGGTCAGCAGTTGGCAGTTCCAGGCCGGTTATGCTTCGCGCCAAAACAAGGTGGAAATCCTCAACTTCATCCAAAAGCAGATGGGGCAGGGCGATACCAGCCTCCGCCGGTGTTTCGCCCAGATGGCTCCGTTCAAGAAGGGCGCCGAAAATCAAATCGGCAGAGATACCGCTCTTTCGGCTTAACATAGCCGCCGCTTCCTTCAGAAGCTCATCCATCTTCATCGATGAATCCACCTCGATAAACTCCGAACCGAGCAAAATCTCCGCGAATGGGTCGTCCGGTTTGATTCCCTTCTCCTTCAGTATCTCCCGAAGCTCGGTGTCCAGCCCAAGTTTATGGGCGTCGTTGGCGAGCATCTTCTCCGTAACCCGCAGAGCTACGATACCCACCGCGGAACCGCGAATAACATGTTTCCGAACATAGAGATTATACCAGATGACTCCCAGAGCTATCAACAGCAACGAAAATATCGTCGAGAGAAGCCCCATCTTTGGAATCAAAACTACGGCAATCAGAATTCCTAATATCTGAGTATATGGATACAGCGGGCTTTTGAACCCGGGGTCGTAACTTTTGAGGTTGCTCTCTCGCATAACGATTACCGCGATATTCACAATCGCGAAAACAAGAATCTGAAATGTGCTCGCGAGCTTGGCTATTCCCTCGACATTGAAGGTCAGAATAACGAAAAGAATCACCGCCGCCGATACGAGGATAGCGTTTTTCGGTGTTCTCCGTTTGGAAAATCTCGATAGAGAATGGGGGAGTGTCCTGTCCCGCCCCATAGCCAGAAGATACCTGCTCGCCGACATCAGCCCTGCGTTGCCCGTGGTCGCGAAAGCCAGTATAGCCGCGATAGTTATCGCAATAACCCCCACAGGCCCCGCGAAAACATTTGCCGCGTCCGAGATAGGAGTAAGACTACCGTAAAGATCGTCCTTTGGAAGAACTCCAACCACGATAGCTACGCCCACGGCATAAACGATTGTAACGACAATCAACGACGCAATCATCCCCAGGGGCAGGTTTCGCGAGGGATTCTTAACCTCCTCCGATACGCTCGCGACCTTCGTAAGCCCGATAAAACTCACGAACACAAATCCCGAAGTCGGAAGAATCGAGTTCCAACCGTAAGGCATGAAGGGACGAAACCGCACGGGCTCTATCTGCGTAACTCCCTTTCCAATGAAAAGGGCTAAAATTCCCAAAAGAGCTATAACCATGCCTATTTGCAGGCTACTGCTCTCCTTCGCGCCTACAAGATTCATAATCGTGAAAAGCACAGCAAAAACAACAGCAATCAGCGTCGGGCTTAGATTCACAAGAGTCGCAAGATAAACCCCAAGTCCCACCAGAGCGATACTGCATTTCAATATCAGCGCCAGCCAGTCCCCGACCCCCTCGATAGTCCCGAACATCGGACCGAGGCTACGGCTGATAAAAAAGTAAGTCCCTCCGGAACGAGGCATCGCCGTAGAAAGCTCTACTATTGAAAAAAGGGCGGGCATAATCATAAATCCCGCGAGGATATAAGCGCCTATCACCGCCGGCCCGGCCTTCGACGCCGCGATACCGGGCAGAAGGAAAAACCCGGAACTTATCATCGCGCCCGTGGCAATCGCGAAAACATCGAGGAAACCAAGTTCTTTTGATAACTTCTTCTTCATTGCAAAGCTAATTATAATCGTCCAGCCCCAATTTGGCAACAATATTCGCCATTATTCGCTCCACACCCCGGCTAATCGATGTTTTTTCTCCATTCCCTCGGTCACTGAGTCGTGCCCTTCAGGTTTCTGGGGAAGATTCGGTCAGTGAGCCCCTCGAAGGGCAATTTTGTCCTGAAAAGCATGATCCTATTTCATATTCTGGAACAACATCAGAGCAGATTAGCGAGGGAAAGTAGTCTTCCTGAAGCTTGTTCTGGCTTTATAGACTCGCGCCTGACCTTTCCAAAATCGTGAGGGGGATTTAAAAAATGCCCCTCTCTTTTTGCATGGTATTGCAAGAGATTTGCAAAAAAATAAGAGGGAAGAAGGGGCGATTATCTTTTTCCACAAAATCCAAAATAATCCTTGAAATTAGCCTTGCCTATCTTTATATTAAATGGGCATATGCTCATTATAACGAATTACAAGGAGATAAAATGATCGTTGCAGTAGCGACAAACGACAAAGTCAACATCGCCGACAGATTCGGCAGAGGCGCGGGTTTTATGTTCATAGATACAGAAACCGGCGAGAGAAAATATATGGATAACACCGCAAACGCCTCCATGGGACACGGCGCAGGAGTGCAGACATCCAAGCTGGTAGCCGAGGCGGGCGCGCAGGCCGCTATAGGCCCCCATTTCGGTCCCTCGGCTTTCGGAACTCTTCAGATGGCTGGTGTCCGCGTCTTCCACGGCTCCGGGAGCATCGACAAAGCTATCGAGGATTTCAAGTCCGGCGCCCTGGAAGAAGTTGCGCAATCCAACGTCCCCAGCCATCACGGCAACTGCAAATACAAATGACCCGTCTCGACTGCATACCATGCCTTCTCGCTCATGCCCTCAAAACGATTCGCAAATCGGGCGTGAACGAGGAGCTTGAAAGCGAGCTTTTCGCGAGTGCCGTCGAAGCTTCGAAAATCCTTCTCGACGGCGCGCCCGCACCGGTGGCCGCGAGAAAAATATATCAAAGCGTATCGGCCAAAACCGGTATCGACGACCCCTTCCGCGATTTCAAAGAGCAATCGACACAGATGGCTTTGCGGATTCTGCCCCGTTTGCATGAGATTGTCGCAAAATCGCAAAATTCCTTCGCAAAAGCCGTGGAATTCAGCATTGCGGGAAACGCCATCGACCTCGTGCAGATGGAAGAGGAGGATTTGAATTCGATAATCGGCCTCCTGGAGAGCCACTCCGCAAGTTTATCTGGCGAGAGCGATGTCGAAAAACTCGAAGTCGAAATCAGCTCCGCTAAAACAGTGCTGATAATCGGCGATAATGCAGGCGAAGCTGTATTCGACAGACTTCTGCTCGAACAGATGCATGGAAAAAAGCTCTATTACAGCGTCCGCGGCGGGCCGGCACTGAACGATGTCGTCGAGATAGACGCCATCGAATCCGGAATAGGCGATTTTGCGGAGATAATCTCCTCGGAATCAAATGTCCCGGGAACTTTGCTCGAAGAGGTTGGCGACAAATTCCGCGGTGTATTCGATCGCGCGGATGTCGTTATCGCCAAAGGTCAGGGCAATCTGGAGACCCTCGACATCGCGCCAAGGGCTATTTATCACCTTTTCAAAGCGAAATGCGAACCAATAGCAAAATTAACAGGGCGGAATGTCGGAGATTTCGTAATCTGGCGGAACACTCCGAAAACCGCCCGATAACGGAGGTGCAATATGCAAATAAATAGAGGAAACGGCCGCGGAACGGGCGGCGGAAGAGGCAGAGGCAACCGTCCGGGTTCCGGCCCGGGTGGAAACTGTGTTTGCCCGAACTGCGGCGAAAAGGTTCCCCATCAAGCTGGGACGCCGTGTTACACCGTCGCATGTCCAAAGTGCGGCACAAAAATGATAAAGGAATAAAAGGAGGTGAAACTATGCCGGGATTCGACGGAACAGGCCCTCGGGGCGACGGCCCCATGACCGGCGGCGGTTTCGGATACTGCGCCGACGGCGAAAGAACCAACTACCCGCGAAGGGGATTGGGACTCGCAAGAGGCAGAGGCAGAGGAATCGGCAGAGGCATGGCCTTAGGCCGCGGATGGAGATTCCGCGAAGACTACAGGCCTGCCCCGGTCTCGAAAGAGACCGAAGTCGGATGGCTCAAAAACAGTATCGAAAGCCTTCAGCGCGAAATAGACGCTCTGAAAAACCGCCTCTCTGAAATGGGCGAATAAACAAAACATGGGGGCGGGGCGAAATTCCCCGCCCTCTTCTAAAACCTCGAAATTATGAAAATAGCCATTGCAAGCGGAAAAGGCGGCACCGGCAAAACCACTGTCGCCACCAACCTCGCGGACAGCGTCGCTCTATCGGGCATGAATGTCCGACTTCTCGACTGCGACACAGAAGAGCCGAACGTCCATCTTTTCTTCGATATTGATGAAACCGAGCGGCGCGTAGTGAGCATGCCCATACCCAAACTGCTTCCCGATAAATGCACCGGTTGCGGCATCTGCGGCGATGTCTGCCGATTTAGCGCAATAGTCAATATCGGGAAAATGACCATCATCCACCCCGGAATGTGCCATGGTTGCACCGCCTGCTGGGAATTGTGTCCCGCAAAGGCTCTCGAAATCTCGAACAAGCCGTTGGGCGAGTTAATCTCAGGGGAGGCCGACGGCTTGACCATCACCTACGGCAAACTCGATATCGGCGAAATGTCCGGCAACCGAATAATTCAGGCGGTGAAGGCAAAAGCCGGCAAAGACGCGGTGAATATCATCGACGCCCCGCCCGGAACATCCTGCCCAGTGGTCGAAACCCTCGGCGAGATGGATTTCGTCCTCCTCGCGGCGGAACCTACACCCTTCGGCCTCGCAAACCTCAGGTCGATAGTCGAGCTTGTCGAAAGATTGTCGGTGCCCATGGGAATCGTGATAAATCGCTCGACCCCCGAAGAGGACGGCATCATCGAAACTTTCGCAAAATCCCGCGGTATAGATATCCTCGGCAAAATCCCCCTCGACCGAAAAATCGCTGAATTCTATTCAGCGGGCGAAGTCTTCTCGCGTCGAATGCCAGAATACAGAGGCTTCTTCCTCGATTTGTTCTCGAAAATCGAAAGGGCAGTTCCCCAATGAAACAGATTGTAGTTACCGGCGGCAAAGGCGGATGCGGAAAAACCACGGTCGCGGCCTCTCTGGCCTATCTCGCGGGCGAATGGGTGATATCCGACTGCGATGTCGATTCTCCTAATCTCGGTATAATCGCAAGGCCGGAAATTATCGAGAGCAAGTCGTTTGAGGGCAATGCTTTCATGATTGATTCGGCATTCTGCGAACATTGCGGACTTTGTTCTCGCAAATGTGCATTTGGTGCTATTCGGGACGATTTCACCATCGACCCCTTCCTATGCGAATCCTGCGGCTTCTGCGCGGAAATATGCCCGGCAAAGGCAATCGTCGAAAAGCAAACGGAAATCGGCAATTGGCGAATCGGAAAAAGCCGTTTCGGCCCCTTTCTCGACGCTTACCTTCAGCCCGGCGCGGAAAATTCCGGCAAACTCGTCACCCTCCTTCGCGAAAAGGCAATCGAAATCGCCGAGGAAACCCACGCGGAGGGCATCCTCATCGACGGCCCTCCCGGTGTCGGATGCCCGGTTATCGCATCGATCGCCGGTGCCGACCTGGCGGTGGCGGTCGCAGAGCCTACAGTTTCGGGCATTCACGATGTCCGACGCATTATCGAATTGACATCGACCCTTCGAACCCCCGTGGCATTGATAATCAACAAGGGCGATCTTTCCGCGGACAAAACCGCCGAAATAAAAGCCTTCGCCAATAGTGCCGAAATTCCGGTCATCGGCGAATTGCCCTACGAAAAACTCGCGAATAAAGCTCAGTCATCCATGAAAACCCTTGCGGAATTCGCCCCGAACAGCGATTTTGCTATCGAGATGAAAAAGTCATGGAACACAATCCGCAAACTGATCGGAATCGAAAAATGACTCGACCCAAAAAGAAAAGACTCGTCGGCGAACTGCCGGAAGTGCGCTATTTCAAACCCGCAGGCGTGCCAATGCGCAACCTCCAGGAGATAACCATCACCCACGACGAAATAGAAGCCCTTCGCCTGGTATGTGCCGAGGGCCTATATCAGGAACAGGCCGCCGAATCCATGGGCGTATCCCGGCAAACCCTCGGGAGAATCATATCCGAAGCTCAGAGAAAGGTTGCCGTCGCCCTCCTCGAGGGGATGGCCATTCGTATCGAGGGCGCCGATTACGCCGTGCCCGTCTCCGAAATGCCTCCCCGCAGAAGAAAAGGCCGACACTGCCGAGGGGGGGGACCAGACAAGGAATAAAATCCATATTTATCTTCATGATTAGAATTATTTTGACATCCAATAAGAAAAGGATTGACTGAAGCCCTTTCGCAGTTTACTTTTCAATATAACTTTCCGTTTTCCATATATTAGCACTTTAAAAGGAGATAAAGTGAAAAACCTGTTCCTCTTCGCCATGATTCTTGTTCTGGCGTTTACTTTCATAAGTTGCGAAGGCACAGACAACAACGACGACCCGGATCCCGTCATTCTCGCCTACATGCCGAGTATCCTGGCGGTTCGAATATTCGATGTTACCAATCCGACCGCCCCGGCAGAAGTCGGAAGCGTTTACGTCGCCAACAGCGCCCGGGGAATCGCAGTCAAAGGGAATTATGCCTATACAACCAATTATAACGAGGCCACCTTCATCGCCATCGATGCCACCGACTATAAAAACCCCATCATAGCTGGAAGCTGTAACCTCCCCGATCTCGGTTACCGTATCAAAATCTCCGGATACTACGCCTATGTTGCATGCACCAACGCCGGTCTGCAAATCATCGATATAAGCACCCCCGGCGTGCCTTCAGTTGTCGGCTCCTACGATACCCCCGACTATTGCACGGGGATAGATGTCGTGGGAGATTACGCCTACCTTGCCGACGACCACGCCTTCCGTATCATCGACATCTCCGACAAACACGCGCCCACAGAGGTCGGTTCCTGGGCCGGATTAGGTCCGATGGGAAGCCTTAACAGCGTAGTAGTCGCCGGAGAATACGCCTACGTCAGCGACATCGACCACACAGTTCGAGCTTTTGATATTAGCGATCCCGAATCTCCTGAAATGGCCGGTTCGGAAACAGTGGGAGGAAATCCAGTAGATGTCTATATGAGCGGCGGAACCCTCTACATGGTAGATTGGGCGGAAACCTGGGTCAACGGCGGCATTCACGCCTTCAGCGTTGACGGCTCCTACATTTCCGAAATTGGAGACTATACACCATCGAGATTCAGCGCGAACAACCTCGTGGTCTCAGGCAACTACGCATACATTTCCAGCTCGGTAGGCTTCATAATCATCGACATCAGCAACCCGACGAATATGACCGAGGTCGTGTTCCTCGAACCGGACTTCGGCTTCAACGACATCGCTCTGCAGTCGCGTTAAACGTTCGACAGCCGTAGCCAAAAACCACTAATGATGTTTGCCTCTGAGGGCCGGACGTGCGCCGGCCCTTTTGTTTTGGAAAACAGGGGCCTTGTTCAGGCATATTGGAGCTGATTAGGGAGGGAAAAATGCCTTCCTTTTTTTGCAAAATGCTTCCCCGAAAATAGAAAATGTCATCCTTTTTTCATAAAATGCTTTCCCGAAACCGCAACGGGCTTTACTTTTCGACGGAAGTGCTTTCCCTGAATTCAAAAGGGCTTTCCTTTTCATTTCGGAGGTTTTCATGGAGGATGAAAGGGTTTTCCCCGTGGCCTGAAATGCTTTCCTTGGGACTTTCCTCCCTTTACTTTTCCCTTTGGATGTCTTCCTGAAACCTGTTCAGTCTTTGCAAAATCGCGTCGGTCTTTTACAAAATCGTGACCGGGGATTATAAAACCCCTTCGGCCTCTTCCATGGTCGTGAGAGGGATTTGCAAAATCGTAGGAGGGGTTAGGGGGAAACTCGTAATGGGTTACGGTATAGATGAGGAGGCGGTTCTGTTTTAACCCTTCAATTTTCGGATTAAGGGGGGGAGAACCTCGAACAAATCGCCGATTATGCCGATGTCCGCGATGTCGAAAATGGGCGCGGATTTGTCCTTGTTTATTGCCACGATGAAATCCGAGGTCTGCATGCCCACCTTATGCTGAACCGCGCCGCTTATTCCGCAGGCGATGTAGAGCTTCGGCGCGACGGTTTTGCCCGTCTGGCCGACCTGATTTCGATAGGCAATCCATCCGGCATCGACAGCCGCACGGCTCGCACCGACAGCTCCGCCGAGAATATGGGCTAAGTCATACAAAAGCTCGAATCCCTCGGGGCCGCCTACTCCGCGGCCTCCGCCGATTATGATGTCCGCGTCGGCGATGGCGAGTTCCTCGTTTTCCGTCTCGTCGATACGCTCGATAATGACCTTGGCGAATTCCTCGAGGGCGATGTCGTTCGCGTCGATTTCGATGATTTCACCTGTGCGGGAATCGTCGCGTTCGGCCTCTTTGAAAACCTTATGCCGCACCGTGGCCATCTGGGGCCGATGTTCCGGGCAGAGGATAGTGGCCATTATGTTCCCGCCGAAAGCCGGACGGGTCTGCAGAAGGTTCCCCGTTTCCGCGTCGATATCGAGGGAGGTGCAGTCGGCGGTAAGGCCTGTCTCCAACCGAATTGCCAGCCGGGGTATGAGGCTTCTGCCGATAACAGTCGCGCCGGTAAGCAAAATCTCCGGTTTGAATTTTCTCGCGACGAACTCCAGCGCCGTCGAAATCTTCTCCTCGATGAAATCCCTATATTGAGGGGCATCGACGATATAAACGATGTCCGCCCCCCGCGCGATGGCTTCGTCGGCAAGCTTTTTGACACCTTCTCCTACAATAACAACACCCAGGCGTGAATTGCGCGCATCGGCCAGGCGGCGTCCCTCGTTCAACAGCTCAAAAACCACCGGTGCAAGCTCGCCTTCGGGGGTTATCTCGCCGTAAACCCAAACATCCGTGTAACTCTCTTTATCCGGAGTTCCGAAGGCTTTCGGCTTCTCCGCGTGCCGGAGGATAATCGCGCCGAAGGGGCAGTCATCGACACAAGCTCCGCAAAGGGTGCATGTATCGTAATCGATGACGGCCGTTTCGCCTGTCAAACTTATTGCGCTGTAAGGACATGCGGGGAGACATTTTCCGCATACCGTGCATTCTTCTTGAATTATTTCAATTGTAATCATCGCAGATTTTGGTTTGTGATTTTAATTCTGGCCGAAACCGTCGTAGCCGATTCCGAATTTGTGAGTCATTCCCAATTCGCCGTAGTGTTCGAAGGCATAATCGATTATCAAATTGCGGTAATCGATTCCGAACCCGGCGGTTAGGCCGCGCAGAGTTTCGTCCTTGGCCAGTTCGCCCTCGATTTTATCCCGAAGACGGTATCCGGCGCGTATCGAAAGGGGTTTCAACTGAACGAAATCGATTCCGAACCCCGCAGTAAAACCCTCGTCGGCGAACCAGTCACCTTGAGCGGAGGCGTAAATCGGAAGACCCTTCAGCCGATAGCTCGCGCCGAATGAAGCATTTAATGGGAGGGGATTGGTGGAGTCAACATGAGCGGAAAAGACCGTGCCTGCGTTTTTGAGTGCCATTCCGACCTGGCCTCTGCCGTGGTCGAATTTCATAAGCGCGCCGACATCGACACCCAGAGCCGCCGAGGAAGTAGAATCAATACTGCTCGACGCGAAGAAGGGGGAGATGCCTACGGAGAGATTGTTAACTATCTCCCTTGAATAGGCCAGGGAAAAAGCCAGATCGGTGGCTGAAAAACTTCCGGTAACCTCGCCGTCGATGTTGGTTCTGTCCATGGATCCGTAACTTATGAACCTCACAGACGCGCCAATTTTCCCGAAATCGAACCCCTTTTGCGCCACAACATCACCGCCGGTGATTCCCGCATATAGCACTCCGAAACTAGTTCCCACGGAGATATCCCGTTCGAAACTCATGCTGGCCGGGTTGGTAAGCATGGCATGAGGGCCTTTGGCATAGCCAGTTCCCGCGCCGCCCATAGATGCCGTTCTCGGGGAGAAGGACATCTTAAGGAATGCCATCTCTGCGGTTCCGGCATTGTCGGATAATCCGAAAACAGCACCGGCAAAAATCGAGCACATTATCATAGCAATTGTAATTTTCTTCATTTCTACCAATCCATTAGGATATTAGTTTAGTTAAATACATTAAGTAATATATCGTAACTCATTGTTTTTCAGGCAGTTCAACTACTTTCGTAACCATCTCGCCCGCCAATGCATCTGCGCGAGCCGCCGCCTCGCCTTTGGTCGTAAAAACTCCGCCATAAACAAAATAGAGCGTCTCGCCCTCCCGCTCGACAGGGATAATCATAGGCGACAATCCCTCTGCGCGAACTTTCACCGCCATTTGCTCTGCCAGACTTTTAATTCCAAAAGCTCCAAACTGAAGTGTCCAGCCTTCCGCCCCTTCCTCATTGTAAGTGGAATCTGACGAAACGCCCTCCTCGGAGTATTCCAAATCCACAAACCGCGATAAGTAGGGCATTCCATAGACAATCGACGAATACTTATCACAGCTGTCCGGGTCGGGGATACTGTAGCAGTAAATCTCCGAAAGACCGAGCTGAGCCAGCGGCAAAAGCTCCGGATCGCCCATCCGCGCGAAGAAAGCCCTCGCCGAATGAGGGCGAGTCAGAATATGCGAGCAGATCCCTTTCATAAGGAAAATCCTATCAGTGGGCTGTTCGATACGCTCCGCTAAATCGAAGGCGTTCTGATACAAACCCCTTGAATAGGCCAGCTGGGCGCGGACGAACAAAGTGCTGTCGTTCACCGACCTGCTCAGTTCCGTGTCCAATGACTCCGGGCTTACCGGCCCGACATCTCCCATCGATGCAAAGACTGCAAAGAGCGGAAGAATAATAAAGCGAATTACGTGCCGAAAATTCATAATCTAATCCAGTTCAGTTAAACCGCTATAAATTTATCCCTATAAGCGCCGATGTCAACCAAAATCCACTTTTTATTGTCATAAGAGTAACTTAGAATAACTTCGGGTTGAAATCCCATCAGAAGTGAATATAATTATCCGATATGTTCGAATTAATTCTAAATACGAAGCCCAAACAGTTCGCGCGACTAATATTCAGCCGTCATCTCGAACGAATGGCCAAGGTTATTATAGGCTTCATCGTCCTGATAATTTTCTTCGCTGGGACCTACATCCTTTTCCATCGGCTCTTTTCTTATCTTGTAACGGTGCAGGACATAGGTGTCCTTCTAATCGATAAGCTTGTAGGTATAGGCTTCCTGGCCTTTTTCCTGATGCTGGTCATCTCTAACCTCATCACATCCATAGGCTCTATCTACAGTTCCGATGAGACCTCATTCCTGATGACATCCCCCCTCGAATACCGCCAGGTTTTCTGGGTCAAGTTCATCGATACCCTGTTTTACTCGAGCTGGGCGACTCTTGTAATAACCGTCCCGGCTTTCATCGCCTACTCGGTAGTCCATTCTCTTCCCATCTGGAACTATTTCGTTTTCGCCGCCCTCGTGATTCCGCCATTTCTAATCATAGCCGCCGTTCTAGGGACTGCTTTTTCATTGATTTTCTTCCCCCTCGCCTACCGTTTCGGCTCTCGAAGGGTGATGATTTTTCTCGGATTAATCTCAGTCGTAGCCCTGTTCCTACTGATGCGTGCAAGGTTTTCGACAATACTATTTTCCGCTCAGGGAGATTTGGCCCTGCTCAATTACTACCTGCAGGAACTCGCGCGCAACGATGCTCCAATCCTGCCCAATATCTGGATTGTCGAAATCCTCAAATCGGCCAGGATGGGCAATTTCTCGAATATGTGGTTCTATATCTCGATGATAACCTCAACAGCCGGAGCTTTCCTCGTCATAATTGATATCCTCGCCGAAAGCCTTTATTACCCGGCCTACAGAGCCGCGGGTGAACTTCTGGGCAGAAAGCGCAAAGGCGCTCGCCGAAAGAGTTTCTACTCGACATCCTGGAAAGTCTTCCGCTCTTTTCCCTCGGATATGCGGGCATTGTTCGTCAAAGACATTCGCCTTTTCCTTCGCGATCCCCGCCAGTGGACGCAGTTCACAATCTTGCTTGTGCTTATTGTATTCTACCTTTTCAATCTCCGCAAAGTCCCCCTCAACGTCGAGGGCCTCTACTGGCGGACGATGATAAGTTTCGTCAACTACGCCTTCTGCGGCTACATTTTGGCGACTCTGTCAGTCCGCTTCGTCTATCCATCATTCTCGATGGAAGGTAAGAGTTTCTGGTCGATAGCATCATCGCCGGTGAACCTCAAACGTGTTTTCTGGGAAAAATTCTGGATAGCCTTCATCATCTTCTTCATCCTCGCCGAGGTTGTGGCTGTCGTGTCAAACTCTATCCTTTCCCAATCTCTGGCGATGACATTGCTTATGGGCGCCGGCATCTTCCTGATGAGCATCTCCCTGACCGCCATCTCCACCGGCCTCGGAAGTATCTATCCCAGTTTCGAAGAACCGAACCCCGGCAAAATCGCATCCTCCGGCGGCGGAATGATATGCGCCCTCGTGAGCCTTATCTACGTAGCCCTCTCAACCCTCGCCCTGGCAATTCCGACATATAATTACCTCACATACCTCATCGGTGAGCGAAGCTCATTCCCCACTTTGGAAGTAGCCATAGGCTTCGGTGCGCTGATAATCATAAACGCCGTAGCCACGATCGTTCCACTGAAGTTGGGTATTAAATCGGTCGAGAAACTCGAGTTCTGATTCACTTATGCAAAGTAATAGATTTATTCGATGCCGCTGAATCTAGCGGCACTGCGGTCGAATTCTATTCCCCTGGATTCCAGCCAGCCCGGAAATTTTTTTTCGATATGCGCTTTCGTGTTCCGAACTCTCTGCAGTGGGTCTCCGGTAACTTCCACTGTCGGGACGGAAAATAGCTTGAGAATAGTCAAAATCATCCCGTCAACCTGAGATTGGTAATATGGATTAGGAGTCCGAACACCGTCGTCCTCGACAGGAAACTCCCCGGGCCGAAGGAATATTAAAAGATCGTAAGGTAATTTCTTGTAATGAGTTAGAACGATTTCTTCGTAGCTTCGAATATGATGGTCCGAAACTTCGCAGTGGCGCAAAAAAAGCACGAGGTTATCGAAAATGCTCCTGTCGGATACGAACCCCGAATCCGCACATTCCGTCTCACTGTCTATCTGAGCCTGCAGGACTGCATACTGAAACCGGATTATGTCCTCGGTAACAGCCCTCAGCTCCGGCAGAGTCTTTCCCATTTCCGCGAGAACGACCCGTGCCTGCTCACGAATGAGCGGAAGCCGCAGTTCCTTAGCCAGAAGCTTCGAGAGAGTGCTTTTCCCAGTAGATGATGCGCCAATCAGGGCGATTTTCATTTCGCTCTTAATCTATCGATTATTGTATATAACTCGTTATAATGCAATAAGATAATGCAAACAACGATTCCATCGTCTAATACTAATATAATTTCGACAAACCCTCGGGTCAAGGAATATCGAAATTGAATCCTTAAGATTTGACTTGCATTTCAAAGAGTCAATATATATACTTCTCAGAATAAATGGTAACTTAGCACTACAATTCGATGATTATGGAGCAAAGATGATAAATCAGATACTCAGCACTTTTCTGCACTATTTCATAGAAGTTCTGCCATCGTTGGCGGTCGGGTTTCTATTGAGCGGTCTTATCCACGAGTTCGTCCCGACAAACCTCGTCGAAAAGCACCTTGGCGGAAAGGGGATAGGCCCCCTTCTTTGGGCGACCGTAATCGGCACGATACTGCCGATATGCTGTGTCGGATCCCTGCCCGTAGCCCTCAGTCTGCACAAGAAGGGCGCAAAAATAGGCTCTGTAGTCTCCTTTCTCATAGCCACCCCCGCAACTTCTCTCACAGCATTATTCGTTACCTACTCTCTCTTCGGGTGGAGTTTTACTATCTATATTTTCGCCGCCGTTATCGTGATGGGTGTAATCATCGGCGCCCTTTCAAATATGATGGGCTTCGGCATCAAGGACATCGACGCCCCGCCAAGTTGTTGTTCCGCCAAATCCGCCGAGGGGCCCAATATCGACCCGGTCTGCGGGATGACAGTATCCGAAGACACCGACTTAGTTATTCGATACGAAGGACGCAAAATCTACTTCTGCTCCGCTCATTGCCTGGATAAATTCAATGCGAATCCTGAAAGCTATCATGGCAAGACTGAATGCGAAACCGGATGTTGCGAAGACCACGCCGAAACAAAAATCCCAACCGGACAAAAGGTTCTCTCCGCCCTCAAGTTCGCCTTCTGGAAGATGCCCAGAGACATAGGCCTCGAACTGCTTCTCGGCATTCTCATCGCCTCGATAGTGGCTAGTTTCGATCCCCTTGGTGCGCTAATCAACCGTTATCTCGGAGGGTTCTGGGGGTATCCCTTCAGTCTTGTGGTGGGAATTTTCGTTTATGTCTGCTCGACAGCCAGCGTGCCCCTTGCCCACGCCCTCTGGGAACAGGGGATGAACATCGGCGCATCCATGCTGTTCCTTATCGTAGGCCCGGTTACCAGCTGGAGCACTATTCTTGTAGTCCGCAAATATTTTGGGGGAAAGATGCTCGTTTTCTATCTCGTCTCGCTGAGCATCTTATCGGTAGTTGCAGGATTCTTATTCTCGCTCATTTAAGGACTCTGATAGATATCGCCTATCGCCCGTTCTATTTCTCCTGAATAGTAAAATACTCCGGATTCAAAGAAACCACATTCACGCTTGGCGGATGAACAACTATCGGCCGTATCTGTCCGCCCTGTGTTCGAACATCGACGTAATCCACGAAAACCTGGATTTTCTCGCGCTTGAGAGCTTCAATTTGCTCTTCTGTGCCAGTGAAAGTTATGCTGATAGTCTCGGGTATCAATCTCTCATTAGAACGCAATTTTCCGCTTTTCACCGTTACAACAATATCCTCGAAAGTAACCTGCCTAAGAGGCTCGACCTCGATGTAAGCTGATAGAGAAGTGGGTGTGTATGAAATTAGATTGCTTTCCTGATTAATAGAAACAGTATGGGTGGTCGATTTATTTAGCCCCTTCAGTGTTTCTGGAACAGTATATACATTCTCCACGGTTCGAACCAGATTCTCCGGTCCGCCTACCACCACCCGTGGCGGATCGAACTGAATTTTTGCTTCGAGAGCCGCATAACCGCTGGCCGGTTCTAATACGAGACCGCTTTTCACGGGGACAGGCTTGTCCGTGTAACGGTCGATAACCAATCGAATATGATCCTTTTTCACGTATCCGAGAAATTCGTAATCAATTTCAGGAATCCGCAAATTCAGATGGCTCGGTTCGATATATCTCTCAGAATACTTGAACCCGGATGCGTCTATAGCAACCTCGCCGTCCGAAAAAAGAAGCTTTATCAAATCCTTGCCCCGGCCTTTCAGAAGAACCTCGACCGAATCCGGAAGGGGGGCGCCTAAAACATATTCATTCGGAAGGCCTTCAACCAGCAGGGGATACTTAAAAGTGTGCTCGAACTCTTGTTCCGTGGCGACATGAAGCCAGAGCACGCACCCCACCAATAAGGCCAGAATCTTTATCCAAATGTTTTTAAAAGGCTTAAATTTCATAATATCTCGATTGATTTGCGCTGGTCAACACTGCTTGCGTAAACAACATTATCCTATGGTTCGATAATAATCCCGGCGATGACCATTGTCAATTTCATTCTTGGGACTAAACTATGGGTTATCGAAGATTTCCGCGCAAATCGCTCCGCGAAGACTTCTGTTTATCTTAAAATAGTCCGAAAGGGGCAATTCAACTACCTTTCTATGCACCGACGAAGCATGGCGCAGAATAATTTCATCCCCTTCCGCGAAAAGCAGTCCCATATGAGAAACCACCAGCCAATCCAGTCTTCCTGCGAACATCGCTACTGTGCAGTCGAGTCTTGGGAGCGAAATCTCCGTGAATCCCGACGGCGAAATTATTCGCGATTCAATATGCTCAACCCCCGTAAGTTCCGATTCCGCCGAAAGCCGATGCCCATTTTTCTCGAAAAAGGCCGCCCGGTCGATGTCTCTCGTTATCGATGTGTTCGAAAACTCATCCAGAGGGCGTAAAAGCCAGCTATTATTCGGCAACCAGTCTATCGAAATGAAATGATTCCTATGCTCGAAATCGACCACGCCGTCGCGGTATCTTATCCTGTCGAGATTCGTTAAAACATCCTCCGCAGATTCACTTATAGCAAGGGCAAGACAGGTTTCGACATATGTCATGCAGTCGAAACCGTCGGTTCGGATACGCGGTCTTTCCAAGCCCTCGCCCAGAGGCGAATCGACATAGGGAAAGCCTCGAAAATACTCCGCCCAAAACCGCAGACGCTTCTTAACAGGCTCTTTAGCGAACCTCGTAATCTCAACAGCTAATTTATTCAAGTCGCCGTCGATTTCAGTCATCCCCTAAGCACCGAATTTAAGCAGTCTGCCGCAGTTGGCGAGAATATACATCATTATCGCCGTCCCCGGAATATGCCCAAGAATTCCCTTCGAACATTCCTTCTCGGTGAAACGGGCGCCGTCATCCTCAAATGCAGTTTCAGCGCTTAGCAGAACCGGAACCGGATGCCAGCTGTGAAGCTTCATCGGCGGGGGAGTGGAATGGTCGCCGGTGATGACAATACAATCAGGATTCATCGCCAGAAACTCCGGCAGATGGGCGTCCAGCTTCTCTATCATCGCGACTTTCTTATCGAAATCGCCATCCTCGCCGGCCGAGTCCGTATATTTGAAATGGACGAAATGAAAATCATAATCGTCCCATGTCTCCTTAAGCCGCAATATCTCGGCGTTGATATCCTCGATATCGGTCGGCACGGTCATTCCCACCAGCCTCGCAAGGCCTCGATACATCGGGTAAACCGCGATTCCCTGTGCGCGCATCCCGTATTTCTTCTCGAAATCCACGATATCGGGACAATTCGCCGCGCCGCGGATAAGGCAGGTGTTTGCTGGGCTTTCGTCCTTCAGAATCTCCGTAACTTCATCGATGAAAAGATTGATTATCCGCGCGCCCTCCTCGCTGGCTTCGTCCCGAGCTTTCGCAGGATGAGGCGGTTTGCCGGTCTCCTGGGGGTCGGCGTCCTCAACATTATCCTTCAGCGAATCATCGTGGAAAACCACCGCGAAACGATAGTCCCGTGCGGCTTTGATGTCGAATTTCACTCCATCGATATCTTGGATGTTATCCCGTATCTTTGCCACAAGCTCAGCGCATTTTTCCGTGGGAATTCTGCCGGCTCGACGGTCGGTTATCAAACCATCCTCCATGGTCGCGAAATTGCCGCGAACGGCCAAATCACCGCATACTACTTCCATGCTGCTTCCCAGAGCCTCCAAGATTCCCCGTCCAATTTGATGACGCAAAGGCTCGTAGCCAAATAGCGATAGATGCCCCGGTCCGCTCCCCGGTGTGATTCCATACCCGACCGGATATTGCAGACCAAGAGAGGATTTTGCCGCCAGCTTATCCAGATTCGGAGTTTTGGCGACTTCGAGTTCTGTCTTTCCGTTCACCGGTATTCCGCCGACGCCATCGGCCACGAGGAGAATGGCTTTGGTGTTGTTTTTGCTTATTAGATTAGGCAGTATGTCTTCATACATAATAAATTCCTTTATGTAATATGGCTAAGTTCTTGTAATATCGTAAAATATACGATCGTCAATCTCCCTGCGATGTATCTTTCCGGCATCCTCAAGACGGCTTAAGGCCTTCAAAGCCTCATGGTAGTTGGCCGAAAGCCCCTCCGCAATTGCTTCTGCGGTCTCCGGTCGCCGTCGTAAAAGATCGATTATCCTATCCGCAAGTCCCCATGCCGAAAAGGTCTCGCCCTTCTTGCCATGATAATCGTGGATAATTTCGGCCTTCGAGCCGATTATTGCCGATGCCAGTTCGAGAGTCTCGTCCGAAACCGCCTGAACATAACTCTCCGCGGGTGGACGTTTGACCGTGCCTATCCAAACTCCCGAAGGGGCAATATCCTCGACCAAATCCGCAAGTTGCCGGAAATGCTCTTCCGAATCGTTGATCCCCTTCAGTATAACTATTTCCAGATGTAGATCCCCTTCGAACTCGGCGGAAAATGTTTTCAGACCGTCGTAATACTTCTCGAAAGATATGCTCGAATGGGGGCGGACGACCTTCTCGAAAAGCTCCGACGTAGCGGCATCCAGGTTAGGCACGACCAGATCGGCATCGGCCAATTCCTGCCGAACCTCGGGCATCCATAAAAGGGTGCCGTTGGTCAGGACGCATACCGGCGCGGCATCGAGGGATTTAGAGAACCGAATAATGTGTCCCAAATCCGCAGAGAGTGTAGGTTCGCCGCTACCGGAAAGTGTCAGCCAGTCGATTTCATCTGCCGACTCCACAGCAGAGCGAATATCGGCCTCGATTTCTTCAGGAGGAAAGAAACTCTTTCTAACCGGCGGCGAAGGTTCCCGTGAACCTATCTGGCAATAGATACAGTTCACCGTGCAACTCTTCGAGGCCACCAGGTCGATTCCCAGTGAGCGCCCCAAACGCCGCGAAGGAACGGGTCCGTAAGTGAATCTCCCCACTACTTGCCGCCCTTGGCGAGCTCCTCGCGATATTCTGCGAGTTTTTCCGCAACTGCGTTATCGTGCAGAGCCAAAATTCTCGCGGCGAAAATAGCGGCGTTCTTCGCGCCGTGACTTCCGATAGCCATAGTCCCTACCGGCGTCGAGCCAGGCATCTGAACTATTGACAGAAGGGCGTCCACGCCGTTCAAAGGCCCGCCGTCCGCAGGAACTCCGATCACCGGCAGTTCCGTCAGGCTCGCCACAACCCCCGGCAGATGCGCCGCAAGTCCGGCTATGGCGATTATCAGATCGAAGCCCTTCGATTTGGCGCCCGACGCAAACTCCTTGCATGTATCCGGCTGACGGTGCGCCGAGATAACGTAGTCCTGATGTTCGATGCCGAACTTATCGAGGGTATCCTTAACTTTATCTACTAATTTCGAATCCGAACTGCTTCCGCATACAATTGCAACCTTGCCCATAATTCTCCTTTGATTTTGTCTTGTTTTGTTTTATGAAATAAAATTGTGTCCGATGTCATCCCTGTGAAACTCCTTATCCCAGCTGATTTTCTTGACCGAACGATAAGCTCTGTCCCGTGCTTTGACGAGGGTCTTGTCCCAGGCAGTTACACCGAGAACCCGGCCGCCGTCTGTTACGATTTTGTCGCCGACCGTCGTCGTTCCGGCGTGGAAAACGAAAGTCTGGTCGTCCTTAACATCGTCGAGTCCTGAAATTTCCGCACCCTTTTTGTATCGTTTCGGATAACCTCCGCTGGCCATAACCACGCACATTGCAGACATATTTTCTTTCCATACTATGTCCGCTTCGTCCAATTTATCATGATGAATATGAAGCATGATTTCCATCAAATCCGTTTCGAGGAGGGGGAGGACAACCTGAGTCTCCGGGTCGCCGAAACGGCAGTTGTATTCGAGGACTTTGAACTGGCCGTCCACAATCATCAGTCCCGGGTAGATAACTCCCTTAAACGGGGTTCCGCGGTATCGGAGACCGTCGATTGTCGGCTGAAGGATTTCTTCCTGAATTCTCTGAATGAGTCTTCCATCCATATTTGGGTTAGGCGATATTGTTCCCATCCCGCCCGTGTTTGGGCCGGCGCCGCCGTCGAAAGCGCGTTTATAGTCGGTGCTGGTAACCATCGGCACCACCGTTTTGCCATCGGTGAAAGCCAGAACGGAAACCTCCCTGCCAGGAATGAATTCCTCGATTAGTATCCGTCTGCCCGCCTCTCCCCATGCGCGTTCTATCATCGAGCGTCGAATGGCGTCTTTGGCCTCTTCGACGCTCTCGGCCACCACAGTGCCTTTGCCGGCGGCCAGGCCGTCAGCTTTGATAACCAGCGGCAATTTGTGATTTTCGACGAAACGAATCGCATCTTCGGCGTTGTCGAAACTCACGAAGCTGGCTGTCGGGATATGAAACTCATTCATGAACTCTTTCGCGAATATCTTACTGGACTCGATTTGAGCCGCTTTCTGTCCGGGGCCGAAAGTATTCAGCTTCCGGCTGGTGAAATAATCTACGATTCCCTCGGAAAGGGGAGCCTCCGGTCCGACAACTGTAAAATCAACCCCTGTCTTCTCGACAAAGGACGCCAGATTCCGAATATCGGTATCCTGAATGTTGACGCATTCCGCCAATTGAGCGATTCCGGCGTTGCCCGGAGCACAATATATTTTCTCGACAAAACGGCTCTGGGAAAGCTTCCAAACCAAGGCGTGTTCTCTACCGCCGCCGCCGATTACAAGGACTTTCATCTTTTCTCCTTAAGTTTCATTTTCATCTGCATAATCTAATAAAGCCATCCGCCGATGTCAACAATGGAGTTAAAGTTCCAAAATTCAGCTCATCTCAGAAATTGAATTTTATCGTTGACAATCGCCTTGGAAAATACGATTTTAGCGGAAAGCAACTTCAAATTATAACTGGAGGAAACAGAATGAAAAAAACTATCGTTGCTATGCTCATCATCGGAATCGCCCTTTTCAGCTTCGGATGCTGTGGCGCGGTCGATAAAGCCAAGGAAATGGCCGGCGAAATCGAAGAAACCGCCGGTGCTATCGAACGTTTCGCCAAAGAGGTCGAAGAACTAAAAGGCGAGGACGGCAAATTCGAACTGAATCAAAGAAGAATAGACAAATTCATTCAAGAATTTCCTATCTTCCAAGAAGTTATCGAAGCCAAGGGGGATGAAATCGACCAATCCAAAGACGATTTCTCCAAAGGGATGAAATCTCTGTCGTCTCTATCGGATATCGACAAAGACCTCCGCGCCGCCGGAATCGACAACCCGGCTGAATTCTACCTAACCATGGTAGAAGTTAGCGCAGGAATGTTCTATCTCGCATTCGAAACTCAAATGGCCGAAGCTAAGGAAGCGATGGGCGAGCAGGTCGAAGTAATGAAAAAGCAACTCGACGATCCCAATGTTCCCGAAGACCAGAAAGAAATGCTCCGCGAAGCCATCGAAGGCCTCGAAGGAGACGACATCGAGGATGCGGAAATTCCAGACGACCTCGACAAAAACGAAATCGAGCTAATCCGCAAGAACTTCGACAAAATCGCCGAAGTTATGGGCATGGAAGTAACCCTGACTGAAACAGCCGAAGAGGCCGAAATTCCGGAAACCGGATCTGAGACAGCAGAAGAGGAAACCTCCGCCGAACCAGCAAAAAAACCGGCGCCGGCAACCAGCGGAAAGACTAAGGGCGCAAGAGTAGAATAGGTCGATCATTTCAATATTTAACCGCCCGGTCGATGGAAAGCCCTATCCCTCCGCTTCAATCCGCCGGGCGATTTTGTTTAAATCACATAAAACAGATAAAGGCATAGATGTTCAGAAATATAAAAGCAATCTTCGAACGAGACCCGGCCTGTAGAAATATCGTCGAGGCGATTACATGCTATCCGGGTCTGCACGCCTTGTGGTCGCATCGAATCGCCCATTTTCTCTGGGCGAAAGTTAAGCTAAGGCTTCCCGCAAGACTAATCAGCGAAACTTCCCGCTTCTTCACAGGAATCGAGATTCACCCGGGGGCGGTCATCGGCAAAGGCCTCTTCATCGACCACGGCATGGGCATCGTCATCGGCGAGACCACGATAATCGGCGACAACGTCACTCTTTATCAGGGCGTAACCCTCGGCGGAACGGGCAAGGAAAAGGGCAAGCGTCATCCTACCCTCGGCAATAACATAGTTGTAGGCGCAGGCGCAAAAGTTCTGGGGAATATCACTATCGGCGACGAGGTGCGTATAGGCGCAGGGAGTGTCGTCGTGCGCGATGTCGAGCACGATTCCACTGTCGTCGGAATTCCCGGCAGGGTGGTAATCAGCAAAGGCAGAAAAGTCCACGAAGCCTGGCTCGACCACGGTAACCTGCCCGACCCCATTTCCGAAAAGATGGCAGACCTTCAGTCCCTAATCCTCGAACTCAAAAAGATGGTCAACGAAGACCTCGAAATTCACAAAGGCGCAAAGGGCGATTAGATGTCCTTCGATAATAAAATATTGAAGACCATCGGCAAAACACCATTAGTTCAGCTTCGCGGAGATGGCTTCGGCGAACGCGCCAAAATATATGCCAAACTCGAGATGTTCAACCCCGGCGGCTCCGTGAAAGACCGCCCCGCTCTGAATATGATTATCGACGCCGAGAAAAGGGGAGTTCTTGATTCTCGAACCACTGTAATCGAAGCCACCAGCGGAAACACCGGAATCGCTCTATCAATGATCTGCGCCGCCCGAGGCTACAAGTGCATCATCGTGATGCCGGAGAATATGTCCATTGAACGAATCAAAACCATGGAAGCCTACGGCGCAAAAATCGAATTGACACCCGTAGAAACCGGCATGAAGGGTGCCCTCGCCCGAGTGGAAGAGCTACGCGAAGAGCTTTCGAACACCTTCATCCCCGCACAGTTCGATAACCCCGCGAATCCCGCTGCCCACGAATTCACCACCGGCCCCGAGATAATCGAAGCCCTCGGCCACATCGACGCCTTTGTGATCGGAATCGGCACGGGAGGGACAATTACTGGCGTCGCGAGGGCATTTCGAAAAGCCGGCCTCTCGCCGAAAATTATTGGCATCGAACCGGAAGAATCCGCTGTCATAAAGGGTAATAGTCCCGGAAAACATGGAATTCAAGGCATCGGCGCGGGATTCATCCCGAAAAACCTCGACCAGAGCCTTATCGACGAAGTTCTTACCGTAAGCACCCAAACCGCACTCGATGGGTCCAGACGATTGGCAAAAAGAGAGGGCATTTTCGGCGGAATCTCCTCCGGAGCGTCTTATATGGCTTCCCTGCAAATTGCCGAAGAAATGGAGGAAGGCAAAATTATCGTAACCCTTTTCCCCGACAGCGGTTTTAAATACCTTTCGATGGAGGTGTTCTGAAATGGACTCCAAAAGGGGGCAGGAACGAGGCCGAACCGGCGAAGACATTGCCGTCGAACATATTCTGAATAAGGGCTACCAGATTCTCGCCAGAAATTGGCGAATTCGCCAGGGGGAAATAGACATAATCGCCAGAGACGGCAAGGTTATCGTGTTCGTGGAAGTAAAGACGGCCTACAACGACAAATTCGGCAGGCCGGAGGAATGGGTAAATATGGCAAAGCGCCGCCAGATTGGCAAAATAGCCAACGCATGGATCGACAAAAACAATCCGCAAGATTGCTTCTTTCGATTCGATGTGATTGCTCTAACTAAGGTCGAGGGAGGTTTCGATATCCTCCATATCGAGGACGCCTTCAGTCTTTAGACTTGCCGTCCTGTGCTGTTTTTGCTCTTTGTAATCTTTCTTCGCGTTTTTCCAGTTCTTCCGCCACCATACGCCAGGTTTCGCTCCAGCGTTCTGGGGATTTGTCGAGTTCGGCCTTGTAAGCGTCAAAATCCTTACGGGTAACACCGTGAGCCTCGAAAATGGAATCCTGAATTCCGGCAAGCTGAACGGAATCCGACAGGAACTGCTCGGCGGCAAAGGACAAATCGACGTAAAGCATGACGAACTGGCTGTCCGATATCGTGCTGTTATCGGCAAAAGAACAACCCGCTACTACAAATAGCGCGGTCAGAAAGATTATTTTGTTAAACCATTTTACCATAAGCGGAACCTTCATTTGTGAAGATAAACCGATATATTTCGATTGTCAAGTTCAATAAGCTCGTTCGTAAATTGCAAAGATTATGCCAATGAGAGAAAAACCATGAACAAAAAACCTAAAAGGCGCAAAACAAAGCAGGTCAGAGTGGGCGATACCGCCATCGGTGGAAACGCTCCGGTAAGTGTGCAGTCTATGCTAAATGTCCAAACGGCCGATACCGAAGCCGCCCTCGACCAGATTCAAAAACTGCGTGCCGCAGGATGCGATATTATCCGCCTGGCCATTCGCGACCAGGCCGATATTCAAGCTTTCAAAACCATCCGCTCCCAAACCGCTGTCCCCCTCGTGGCGGATATTCATTTCGATTATCGCCTGGCTATTCAAGCCGCCGATTCAGGGGCGGACAAGCTTCGAATAAACCCCGGCAATATAGGCTCCGATAGCAGAGTAAAGGAAGTAGCCTCCTCTGCCACAGCCAACGGCATACCTATCAGAATAGGCGTGAATGCCGGAAGCCTTCCGAAAAACCTCGACCAGGAACTTCCGGTGCCAAGCCGCATGTTGTTAGCCGCCGAACGAGAAATCTCTATCCTCGAAAAGGCTGGGTTTGGAGACATCGTGGTCTCGCTGAAATCCCACGATGTCCTCGATGTCATTGAATCGAACCGCCTTTTCGCAGAAAAATTCGATTACCCCCTTCATCTTGGAGTTACCGAAGCCGGCCTCGCTCCAGAAGCGCTGATTAAAGGCTCCGCCGGAATAGGCTCCCTTCTCCTCGACGGCATAGGCGATACTATTCGGTTCTCCATCACCGGCGATCCTTTAGAGGAAGTTCTGGCAGGGAAATCCCTCCTCAGAGCCTGCAACCTCGCCGACAGCGGAATCGAGCTTGTCAGTTGCCCCGTTTGCGGCCGATGCCGAGTGGACCTGGAGACCATCGCCCGAGAGGTTAGGTCAAAACTGCCTGTTACTTCCCAAAAGCTCGTTGTTGCAGTCATGGGTTGCGAAGTAAACGGCCCCGGAGAAGCCGAAAGCGCCGACATCGGCATAGCCGGCGGAAAGGAGGACTTTCTCCTTTTCAAACATGGCAAACCTGCGGGTAAAATTCCCCAGAAAGATGCCGTGAAAATACTCCTGGCGGAAATTGCATGTCTTCTCGAAAAGAGGAAGAGTTAGCCGCAACATCTTCGAATAAATATTTCTTGTCAAAGGCGTTCTTATCCATATAATCATAATTGTATTTTGATTTATGGCGAGAAAGACACTTTATAAATAACTTTAATAAACACATGTATTGATATGAAATACAATAAATTAGCAATATTAATATTTTTTGCCGTCCTCCCTTTACTTGGTAATCTATCAGCTCAGTCTATTCAAGAACAAACCGACTGGCTCGACTCGAAAGACACAATCTGCGTTATCTTTTTCGACGGCCTCGCTCCCTACAGTTTTATCGACAAAAGCGGAGAACCCAGTGGTTTCGCTGTGGAAATAGCCCGCGAAATCGGCGCAAGTTTAAACAAAAGCGTCCGTTACAAATTCAGGGATCCTCGACTGACGGATTTAAACTCATTAACCGACAGTTGCGATTTTCTGGCCGGCGTATTCCGAGACAATAATCTGGAAGGACAGTGGCGAACTTCTCGCCCCATTATTCAATCTCAGTTCTCAGTATTTACTGACGAAAAAACGAAAATTGCTAATCTGAAAGAACTGTCTGGTAAGCCTGTCTGTGTGCATCCCGCAAGCCCGGCAATAGATGTCCTCGAAAGGATTTGCGGACCTGAAAATCTCTACTCAAAATCCCCTGCAGAAGCTCTAACCGGTCTCGCTAACGGCAGTTTCAAAGCAGTTGTTCTGCCGGTCGAAGTCGGCGATTATTACATCAGCAAACTTGGATTAACCGAATCCATACACAAAAACTCCTCAATCATTCTTAAGTTTGACTACGTCATAGCAGTTCCGATTCACAAAGCATCTGTAGCTGGGCGTCTTGACAGAATTGTCGAAGATTTAAAATTGGGAGGTGATCTATCATCCATTCGGGGACGATGGCTCGCCGGGTTGCAAATCGATGAAGAAGAAACCTCAAACAACCGCTATTTTATCATCATAGCCCTTGTAATTGCATTAGTTGCGGCCATATACATCATTTCCAAAATGCGAACATCAAGAATATCTTTCGAAACTGAGATGGCTAAAAAACAAGCTCTGAAGCGAGAATATGAGGATTTACAGAAACAGTTCGCGGGATTGATAAACTCCGCATCCTCCGCGAATATCGGGTTTTTCTGCCTTCAGGATGATGACGAAGTATTCGGCAGATTTGTTTATGCCAATAAAGGCCTGGAGAACATTACCGGGTATTCTTTCGAAGACCTCAACAAAAAGAGCTTCGTCGAGCTTTTTGAAGGTGATAATCTGAATAAAGTTATCGAACGATATAAACTCCGACGAAAAGGGGAGGAACAACCCGAATCATACGAAGTCGAAGGCATCCGCTCCGATGGCGAACGTCGGCCTATCGAACTTTCGGTCCGCGTAGTGAGATTATCCGATGCCGACGTTACCGTAGGTATTTTAAAAGACCTTTCGAGAGAAAAGACCCTTCAGAACAAGCTTAGAGAATCCGACCAGAATTTTCGCGCCATGCTTTCCAGTATGCCCAACGGCGCTATTGTTTTCAATAATCAGAGAATACTTTACATTAATAATGCCTTCAGGAAACTTATCGGTAAAAGTCCCGAATGGATAAGATCCAGTGGTATTTCCAAAATTTTACCTCCGGTGCACCGCACAAGAGTCGAAGCCCTCATCTCGAACATGCTCGATGACAAAGACTCTCCAAAAGAAATTCAGTTCGAAATCATAGGATCCGAAGGCAATTTGATTCTCATCACTGCCAGACCCCGGTTGGTAAGCTATTTTGGCGAAAAAGCAGTGTTGCTTATTATTGATAGCAAAGAGACCGAAGAGTCATCGAGATCCGCCAGAAGCGGCCACCCCTCAGCAGTTTTTTCAAAATCTGCCGAAGACCTGGTTCTCGAATACAATAACAGCATCATGAGCATAATAGGCGCTGTAAATCGCCTCGAAGTAATATCAGCCAGCGATGTCGAACAATCCGAATTCACCGGCATAATCGAAAAAGAAACCGAGAGACTCAGCGAACTTACCGGCAAATTGATGTCCCTCACAAAAGAAGCCGATGAGAAAAAAGGAAGGGTTATATCGATCCACTCGATAATTCGAGATGCCCTCGAGCTTCTTCCAAAACCCCCATCGGGAGAACTCTCCATAAAGACCTTCTTCAATGCCCGTCCGGACAGTGTCCGCGGAAATATGGCTCAGGTGCATCAACTGATACTCAACCTGATGGTTAATGCCATCGAAGCAATGCCGGAAGGGGGAGAGCTGACTCTAATTACCGGCAATACCGTTTTCGAGACCCCATATAACATCACCGAGGAAACTATCAGACCCGGACGCTATGTATGGATTTCCGTCAAAGACAGCGGCAAAGGTCTAAGCGACCATGAACTGGAAAATATCTTCCGGCCGTTCTTCAAGGGACGCCACACAGGCACCGGAATGGGTCTCGGGCTTTCCCTCGTTCAAAAACTGGTCTCAAAACACGACGGCTTCATTCAGGCCGAATCAGAAGAACAAAGCGGAACAACATTCACAGTTTATCTGCCCGAAGAACTTCCGGTCAAAGAGGAACGCGGCACCGGCAAACAGCTTCCGAGAGGTGAAGAGACAGTTCTCGTAGTGGATGACGAACCTCACATCCGAACAGTCTTGAACTCCATGCTCGGATATCTGGGTTACGAAGTGCTCCTCGCATCGAACGGAACCGAAGCGATTGAAATTCTTCGGTCAAGAGACAAAAACGTGGATATTGTCCTTCTCGATATCATAATGCCGGAAATGGGCGGCGAAGAGGCATATCGAAACATAAAGAACATCAGCCCCGATGTCAAAGTGATCCTTTCTACCGGATATGCTCGGGATCAGGTTCTGAGCGATCTTCTTCAGCAGGGCGCAAATGCCCTCATCAGGAAACCCTATTCGGTCGGAACAATATCGCAGATTATCAGAGAGACCTTAGATTCAAAGGACTAATCAATGACCGATGTAATCAATGTTTGGGAGCTTAAATGGGTTTTTTACCTCTTGGGCTTCATTTTTCTCCCTCGAATTAACCTTCTCGTCATATGGCATTTTCATGGCGGAACCTTCTGGGACCAAAGAGCATGGATATATGTTCCCGGATGGTTCATCTTCCCAAGGATGATGACCGGGCTTATCGTCGCATTTACGACACAGAATTTCCATCTCGGCGCTATCCTTGCATTAGCCGGGTTTCTAATGGACGGCGGAACCAAATATGGATGGTATCGACGGCGCAAGAGAAGAAGAGACAGAGACTGATATTATGAAAAAAGAGATTTGGCGACTCGAGTTCGCCGGAAAAAACCCCGGTGAGATAAACATGCAGATGGACGCTGTCCTCTTAAATGATGCGCGAAATCCCGAATTCGTTCCAATTCTGCGTTTCTACGATTGGCTCAATCCTACATTAACAATAGGCTACGGCCAGCCGCGCTCGGATATAGATTACGACGCACTCCGCAATGCCGGAGTAGATTTTGCTGTCCGGCCGACCGGCGGCAGGGCTGTGCTTCACTGGGACGAAGTAACCTATTCCATAGTCTTGCCCGCCAGCCATCCGATAGCCGAATCCAGTGTCATCGAGAGCTATAAGGCAATATCCGAAGGCCTTGTGGCAGGTCTTCACCTATTAAATATTCCAGCAGAGATAACTCGAGGGGAACTCGGAGGCCACAAAAACCCCTCATGCTTCTCTTCCACCAGCAGATACGAAGTTGTAGTCGGCGGCAGAAAGCTGATAGGAAGCGCCCAACGCCGTAAACACGGAGCTCTTCTCCAGCAAGGCTCAATTCCAGTCAGCCCCGATTTCCGCAGACTGAACGAATTCATGACGGAGAAAAAAGGCGATTTTGGACTCCCCGAGAAAGCCACATGCATTCGCGAATGCTCTTCGAACAAGTATTCTAAAGAAGATATCTACCAGAAACTCGCGGAAGGTTTGTCATCCACACTTCATTTGTCTTTCTGAGAATTATGCCCGCGTATTCTTTTACCGCACAATTTTTTTCTTTCACGACAAGCCCTATTACCCCGTTTATCTCAATAAATATTAGAAATGCCTTGACACTTATAATCAGCCTAAATATAATTCACAGATTAGAGGATTAGTTTTTGATGAAATCCTCGTGAAAATTCGACGAATTGAAAAAAATAATAACATAGCAGGGGAGGTTTCGATGGTGCCGAACCGCACCTCGGGGCTTATTGTAGCCCTTATGGTCCTATTCATCCTTTCCCCCGTCCTTCTGGCTCAAGAGTCAGGTAAGATCAGGGGAACAGTAACCGACTCCGAAACCGGAGAAGGTCTTGCCGGAGTTAATGTCCAGCTTCTCGACGATGGCGACAACGTCATCGGCGGAGCCGCGACAAATTTCGACGGCGAATATTTCATTCTCAATGTCCGGGCGGGACTTTACAAAGTCCGCGCATCCTATGTCGGCTTTAACACCGTAACTGTAACCAACGTCGCGGTTTCAGTTGACCGGACAATTACAATCAACATTCAGATGGAATCAACCGCGCTTCAGCATCAGGAAATAACTGTTACTGCTGATCGCGACGAGGTCAAACTCGATGTTACCCATTCCGAATCCAAAGTCTCCGGCGAAGATATTTCCAAACGCCCTGTTACAAGCATCGGCGAAGTTCTGGAGACCAAAGCCGGAATAGTCGAGCGGGACGGCCAGATTCACATGCGTGGCGGACGTTCTTCCGAGGTAACATACATGGTGGACGGTATGCCCGTTACCGACCCGACATACGGCGCTAAGGGCCTCGAAGTAGCTACTTCGAGCGTCCAGGAGGTTTCCGTCCAGACCGGAAGCTACAATGCCGAATACGGCGGCGCGCTCTCGGGTATCGTCAACATCGTTACCCGCGAAGGAAGCATCAACAAATTCTCCGGTAGCGCATCATACCTGACGGACGATTTCTTCGTCGATGAGCTGAACAAGTTCTCCAGAAATTCCGATCGGCTTGAATTTTCGCTATCCGGACCGGAACCTCTCAGTAGTTATGTCCTACCGAAGTTGGGCCTCGAATTGCCCCGTTCTCAGAGGATAAGCTACTTCCTTTCCGTAACCGGCGAGAACACAGACACCCGTTATCCTTATAACTATCTCTGGGATTTAGAAAATCACATTCCCACTCAAGATGAGATAGGCACACCGTATGCCATCGACTACGACTGGTTCGGTTTCTTCCCCGAGAGGCGCTACAATGAATACACGGCGACCCTCAAGCTCAAACAGAAGATAACGCCGTCGATGTCCTACACCGTTACAGGAACGGGTAACTGGACAAAATCCAGAAGCTGGAGCTGGGATTATACCTTTACTCCACAGAATGCCCAGGTCGTGAGCCGGAAAGCCTATCAGCTTTCTATTAAATGGGTTCATAACTTATCGCCGAGGACTTTCTACGAAATTCGCGCGGGCTATTTCCGCACAGGATTGGACAGCGAAGCGGGAGGGAATACTCCCGATTACTTCGCAGTAGATAGCTCCATCTATAATAGCCTCGACGATTGGTCCGACATCAACGGCGACGGTGTTCCTCAAGTCCGTGTGAAATGGTGGGACTCCAACTCCAACGGCCAGTGGGATTTCTGGGAATATTGGGAGCCCATCGTCGATTACGTAGATACAGTCTGGACCGATGCATCCCGCACGGCTATCAGCTATCTCGATACCGTCTATATCGACGAAAGACCTCCAATGCTGGGCGAAGAACCCTGGTATGAGGTCAACGACAACGGAGTTTTCGAGCCTCGTGAGACTAACTTCAATAGCTACATTCTCGCAAGCCCGATGGATAGACCCGAACCATGGCAGGACGGCGAGCCTTTCCGTGACGGAATGCCATTCGGAATTGGATTCTACGGCCAAAACGTTTATCCCGGCGGCGTCTTTGTGGACGACACCCTGTGGATCGACCATAACGGCAACGGCATTAAAGAGATGGGTGAATTTGTTTTCGGAAGCTACTACTACAATAATCCGTCAGTCCCAGAAGAGTATCACATTGCCCTTGAGGAAACTACGTGGAACGATATCAACGGCAACTTCTCCGTCGATTGGGGCGAATTCGTTGATGTCAACCGCGACGGTATCTACACCTACCGCAACAACATATGCGACTTCATCGATGCAAATGGCAACGGTGTTTACGATGTCGGCGAAGAGGGCGAGCCTTTCCTCGATCTGAACGGCAACGGCAAATACGATCCGCCCAACTTCGAACGCGATGAATGGGAACCGTATATCGACCTCAACGGCAACGGCAAATGGGACAACACCGACCTCTTCCTCGACCGCGGTTATAACCGTTGGGCAGTATGGCACAGGCGCGAGACGAACATACTTCTCGCAAAAGCCGATATCACAAGCCAGGTCGATGACAACAATCAGGTCAAAACCGGGTTGGAGTTCCAGTATATTAATATGAATATGCAGGAAATCCAGTATCCCGAATTCAAATACGACCGCGAACCCGACGGCGGCCCTTATCAGGAACACGGAATCTTCCGTTCATTCTACGAAAGATCCCCGAAACAGTTCGCATGGTATATTCAGGACAAAATGGAATACGGCGGACTTATCGCCAATATTGGCGTTAGGCTCGATGTCTTCCTTCAGGCGGGCGAAGTTCTCGAAGATTCGACTTCGCTGGACATCATTGAAGTCCTGCCCGATTACGATGAGATTTTCAAATCTCAGAGCAGACTCAGCCCCCGTATCGGAATGAGTTTCCCAATAACCGACAGAGCGAAACTCTTCTTCAGCTACGCTCATCTCTACCAGTTGCCCGGCTACGATAACTTCTACCAGATGCCTACCCAGGCCAGTAGAGCCGGACGACTTATCGGTAACCCGAACCTCGGTTTCGAGAAGACTGTTACATATGAGCTTGGCGTCGGATACGGAATCAGCGATGCATGGACTCTCGAGTTCTCCGGTTATTACAAGGACATCTACGGCCTTCTAAACACCGTAACCCAAAACCTCGGACCCCTTTCTCAAAGTGTTTATGAGAATCAGGACTACGCTCGAAGCAGAGGTATCGAAGTCTCGGCGCGAAAGAGCTATACCGATAGATGGAGTGTCGATATGAACTATCAATACGCCTTCGCCTTCGGAAAATCCAGCTCTAATAGAAGCGGCTACGATGCCCTCTTCGACCAGTCGGCAATTCCGCTTCAGGACCTGCCGCTCAACTGGGACCAAAGGCATATGATTAATCTCATCGCCGACTACCGCGTTCAAGATGGCGATAACCCAATCGTTTTCGGGCTCAGATTACCGGATAAATGGGGTCTCAACGCGCTCTTCCAATACGGAAGCGGATTCCCCTATACCCCGACAGTCAAAAACCCGAACTGGGACGCAAAACCCGGCGAGAAAGCCTGGGAACGCGAAAACGCTCTCAGAATGCCGCCTAATTACAATATCGACCTTCGTTTCAATAAGGACTTCACAATCGCCGGAATGGACTATTCATTCCTCGTTTGGGTGCAGAACCTCACGAATAGAAGGAATATCGAGTATGTTTACAGCGAAACAGGCGAACCGGACGACTGGGACATCGACGACGGCCTCGGAAACGGACTCGATTATGCATTCGACCCAAGCCACTGGAGCGCGCCAACAAACATCAGACTCGGCCTTCAGGTTAGCTGGTAAGCCTTAGAGGACAATGGAGTTATAATGAAAAAAAGAATCATATACGCAACAATTCTCCTCATTCTGGGGCTATTGCTTGCAGGAACTATTTTCGCGGAAGACGGTCCGGACAATGAGACCGCTCCAAGGCGAAGACCTGCAGTATCGACCCCCGCAATAGATGAGAAGACCCACGATGTCGGGCAACTCTTCCTTACAATATCAAACTGGGGTTTCTTCGGAAGCCAGAGGGGAGAGGACGACCCGCGCCTTTGTATCATTTACGAAACAGGCGACAAAGCCGGTCAATGCAGACCCTCTGCAGAATACCCCGGCGGTTCTGGACTCGAATACCTGTTCCAGGGCGCTCTCTGGATAGGCGCTGTTGTCGGAGGCGACACAGTCGTTAGTGTCGGCGAGGACGGATGGTTCCACGATGTCAACGAGCTTATGCCCGGCTACAATCTGGCCGAAGATACAATAATGGTGAACTCAATCTATGAAGATACTCTCGCGATTAGCGAGCAGGATTTCACCGCTCTTATGACCGATACAGTCAAAAACCCCGATATCGTTCCCATCGAACATCGGCCTATCGGAGTCGAGGTTACACAAAGGTCGGTTTCTTGGTCATATAACTACGCCCGTAACTTCGTTATCATCGATTACTGGTTCCGCAACATCCGCGCCGAGAGGGACACTATCCGCGACGCTTACGTGGGAATCTATATCGACGGCGATGTCGGGCATGTAAATACTCCGGCATACGCTCAAGACGATGTTACTGGGTTCATCGAATCCTATTGGGATCCAATCAAAAACGATTCCATTACCGTCAACACTGCCTGGTTGGCCGACAACGACGGCGACCCCACCGACGACGGCCGCTTCGACGAATTCTCACCAACAGGGGCTCTCGGAATTGCTCTCCTCAAAGTCGGAGAAAATCCCCTCGACGAGTTGAGTTATTCCTTTAACTGGTGGGTATCCAACACAAACGAGGAAATCGACTGGGGCCCGATGAGAAGATACCCCCCCATGACCTGGGATGGAACACCGGAAACGGATATTATGAAGTATCAGGTCATGAGCAACGGCGAGTTCGATTACGACCAGACCGATATTCTAAACTACACAGAGGATGACGATTGGGTTCCGCCTCCCGAAGACCTGGCGGAAAACATGGCTTGCGGATATGACACCCGTTTCCTCTTCTCTTTCGGCCCCTTCGATATTCCGCCGGACGATACAATTCGACTCGCCATAGCAGTCATGGTCGCCGAGGATTTCCATCAGGATCCAAACGTAGTGGGCGATTGTCAGCCGGAGAAATACAATTACACCGGTGTAGCTAAAACGACCGAATGGGTTCGCGATGTTTACGGCGCACCCAACGGTCTCGGAGAACCTAATTATCAGGGGCCTGTTCCACCTCCCAAGCCGTATTTCGAAGTCGAGACCTACGATAATGTCATCGACATATACTGGAAATTCCAAGATGCGATGGAGACACAAGACCCGATTACTATGCTCTACGACTTCGCCGGCTTCAGAATCTACACCGCCGAGGCAAATCTCGAGAGTTATTACACCCCCATTGTAGAATTCGACAAAGTGCTCTTCATCGATTACAACTCGTCCGAAACTTTCCAGACTCGCGTGAGAAGCGATGAGTTTGTTTCGCCGGATGACTACACAGAAGCCGAATTCCCATGGGTCGATACTTCATACATATTCGACGGCGGAGACGTTATCGAGGAAATATTCCCCCGCGCCAAATTCGGAACCAATAGCGGTTTGCCGGAACCCGTCATGCGCAACGGCGAGGAGTGGTTCAAATACACTCTGACCAACCAGCGCGCAGGCTCGGATATTTACATCTCCGTAACGGCATATGACTTCGGTCAGCCCACGCGCGACCTCGAATCCCTCGAATCCTCAAAAACTACCAATTACAAATGGGTAGTCGCCCGAGGAAGCGAAGAAACCTCCGATGAAGTTTACGTAATTCCAAACCCCTACCGTGTTGATAACAACTACGCCGGCGCGGAAGGCCTCGACTGGGAAACCCCGGTCGGTCAGGTTTGGACTGAGTATTCCCGTAAGATAAGATTCGCCAACCTGCCGTCCAGGTGTATCATTCGAATCTACACTGTGGACGCGGACCTTGTCGCAGAACTCAATCATAGCGATGACGGTGTTTGGGAAGGCGGCAAAAACAATCGAGACGGCGATGGCAAAGACATGGTCGGCGCCGAAGACTGGGACCTCATCAACAAGAACGATCAGGCCATAGCTAGCGGAATCTACATGTTCAGCGTCGAGAATCTCGAAACCGGCGAATATCAACTTGGCAAATTCGTAATTATTAAATAACGGGGAGAATCATGAGACGATATAAATTACTAATAGCCGCACTGCTTCTTCTTCCGATTGTAGCTTTTTCACAGGCCAAAGTCGGAACAGCCGCGGCGCAGTTTCTGGAAATTCCCGTGGGCGCTCGAAGCGTCGGAATGGGGGACGCATTCTTAGCGACCGCCAACGACCTTTCCGCGATATACTACAACCCGGCGGGATTAACTAACCTCAGCCGCAAAGAAGTTATGTTCACCCATACCATGTGGCCGGCGGGAATATCCCACGACTTCGCGGCCTTTGCCATGCCGGTTCACCAACTGGGCGGAATCGTAGGGATTAGCGCAATAGGCCTTACTACCGGCGAAATGCGCGAAACCACTCCGGGACGTCCCGAAGGCACGGGTAGAACCTTTTCGGCAAGCGATCTGGCAGTGGGAATAACATATTCCCGCAACATGACAGACCGCTTTTCCACGGGTGTTACATGGAAGTATGTTGGAGAATACTATGCCGACGTGAAAGCTCATTCCTGGGCCATGGATATCGGAATCCTCTATAGAACTCAATTCCGGAACCTTCGCATCGGTATGAACTTCTCGAACTTCGGACCGGACATCACCTTCCTGCAGAACCCTTATCCTCTGCCAATGTCCTTCCATATGGGCATCGCGGCGGAGATATACGAATCCGGAGCTCATAAAGTTACTCTGGGTGCTCAGGGAAGCCATCCCAATGACAATCTGGAAAAATTCCAGGTGGGAGCCGAATATTGGTTCAACAACATGTTCGCAATCAGATCGGGTTACCGTTTCGGTGCCTGGGATGCCGAGAAATTCAATGTCGGCGCCGGCGTAAAACTGCCTATCGGAAATGTAATCACCAAGGTCGATTACGCTTTCAGCGACATGCAGGAACTCAAGAGCACTCACAAGTTCACCCTCGGCCTGGAATTTTAGGAGGACTCGATAATGAGAAAGACGAATCTAATAATACTAATTTCGATGACGGTCGTTCTTGCGGGCCTTCTTCTTACAGGGTGCGATTATCAGGGCGACATCAACGAAAACCAAAAGCCGATGATTAACCTCTATAATAATCCGGCCGACGGCGACACTGTCGGCGCCGCGCCGATTATGTATTGGAGAGCCTTCGACACCGACGGCAAGGTTTATATTTACGAATACATCGATCTGCCCCACGAACAGGCGGGCAAAGGCATTCCCGCCGATATCTGGGATGGATATTACAACGACCAGCAGAGCCTCGCGGATGTCGATACCCTTATTACTCTCGATAACATCAGGATAACCTGGAACCAGGTTCCAAGTGCCAGCACAAGCGACACAATCTTCTTCCAGCATCTCCATCCGGATTCTGTTACTAAGCACCTTTTCTGCGTTCGTGGAAGAGACAACGAGGATATGTATTCGGACATCGTTTGCAGAACCCTCTACCGCACAAATGTGCCGCCGGATTCAATCGCAATCGTAACCGATCCCTTCGACGGCGAAGAATTCTGGATTCTCAAGGATACAACATACAGCTGGAAAGGAATCGAGGTTAGCTGGATTGCAAGCGACCCCGATAACTCCATTCTTCTCGAATACAAATGGTGGCTCGAAGACGCAATAACAAATGACGTAGTCCTTACGTCATTAATCGACGATTCTCTCGGCGGAGTCAATTCCGGATACGATACAACCGATGGATGGATTAGAAATACCACTACCCGTATCAAGGGCGAAATTCCTTCCAGCGGGGACTATCGCTTCATCGTGCAGGTTCGCGATGACGCCTTTTTCCCGGGGGCGGCGGATACCGCGGTAATTACTCTGGCTCAGCCGGTGTTTGACATTTCAGACGTCGATGTCCGCCAGCAGTATATCGACGGCACCTTCGACCACAAAGTTCTGATTATCGACCAGAACGACGGCATTCAATATCCCGATCCGGCTATTGTCAGAGCTTGGTATGAGGACATATTCGACGGCCTTGTTACCGGCGATGTAATAGTCGATTATATGACTCATCGGCCTCCCAGCGCAAGCACATGGGATGTTTCTCGAACAACCCTCGCCGATTACAGCATCGTTTGGGTCCTCGACCAGGAATATTTCGGCGCTTCGTTCAAAATAGGCTCTGATTATCTGCAGGAGCTGATGCTCTACATTCAGGTCGGCGGAAGGCTCGTTTTCGACGGCAGGGATATGTTCACCAACGAACTCGATTCATGGACAGAGATACCCTCATATAATTACTTTGGTATCTCCGAGGATGCTTCCGGTTCGGGTAACAAGATATTCTACAAAGCCATAGGCAACACTTCCATCGAGGGTTATCCTGACCTCTTCGTGGATCCCGCGAAGACAACCGACGGCCTAAATCTGCTTACCAGAGTTACCCGTATCGGCATGAGAGCGCCCTCATACGGCGGAAGCCCATACACTCAGAGGCTTTACAGCTTCGGTATCGTCGATACCGCCAGCACAGCGGACATGACGGATTTCGCCAATGTTCCCGTGGCGGTGCGCTACATTACCCCAAGTTTCCGGTCGGCCTATTTCGGATTCCCCCTCTATCTTATGAACAACGACGAGGGCGAAGTCGAACAGGTCATCGAAAACACATTGGAATTCATCAAGAGTCAACAGGAATATGCCGACTCTGTGGAGATTCCGCTTTAAGTAAGGGAAACCAACGATGGGCACAGGAAGCCGAAAAGCGTCTTAAAGCCTTTCGTGAAGGAAAGTTGACGAAGATTTCGTCCGAGGCTACCTTCAGAAACCCTATTCTTGGATCGATGGGGACGATCAATTATGAATTCGAGAGCCGATACAAAAGGTTCCGTGATCGATAGAATCCGCAACTCCCGAGAAAAGCTTGCTTCATTGGGAGTTGTGGACATCGGTCTCTTTGGATCTTTCGTAAGAAACGAACAAACACCTTCCAGCGATATCGATTTGCTTGTTGAATTCAACCCAGAAATGCACTCCTTCGAAAACTTCATTGAAACAGTATTTTTTCTCGAAGAACTATTCGGAAGGAAGGTTGAATTAGTAACACCGGAAGCTCTCAGCCCATATATCGGACCTTATATTCTGCGGGAGGTCGAGCATGTCCCCATCTCCTCGTGAGTAAATCCGGCATATGAAGAGAATCGGAGAAACTTAACCGAATTCCCTTAGGCGAAAGTCCTCAAAAAGCCCGGCCATTTCGACCGGGCTTTTTGCTGTTATGTGGGGAAGAGGCTTATCGAGAAATGGCGCAAAGGCTCGATTTATCGCTCTGTTTTCGTGTTTGATTAGGCGGTGCATCTGCGATAAGAAGTATCTATTTTTCAAAAACCACTGTTGTGCTTGCAAGAAGCACTTTAGTTTTTGCAAAAGGAGCTAATCGTTCTGCAAAAAGAACAATTCTGTTTGCAAAAGTAACTTTTTCATTTGCAAAAACTGCTATTCGTTTTGCAAAGTTATATAAATCAATGGATTACGGAAATTATGCCCTCGCGTCAGTCCCAGGGCATTTTTGGAATTGCGCGAACTATCTCGGTGAGCGAAGTATCGCCGGTCAGCACCTTTTTCACGCCCTTCTGCCACAATGTTCCTGTTCCACGGTCCCGAAGCTTGGTGGCGAGGCTTTCAACCGTTGTGGTTGTGAGAAGGACATCTCGAGTGATGTCGTTTCCGGAGACAATTTCGAAAACCCCTGTCCGCGAAGCATAACCAGTCCATCCGCACTTTTCGCATGCCTTCGGATTATGGACGATTCGCCCGTCGTGGAGTTTCGACGGCTCCCTGCAGGATTTGCATAGGGTTCGCACAAGCCGCTGAGACAGAACCACATTCACCGAATCTGCAATAATGAAGGGGTCGATGCCGAAATCCATCAGCCGCACTATACCCTCGAAAGAATCCCGCGTATAAAGGGTCGAGATGACCGTTTTGCCCATATACGCCGCACGAATTGCCATCTCGGCGGTTTTGGCGTCCGGGAGTTCATCTATCATAATGATGTCCGGATCCATTCGCAGAACTTTGTCGAGGGTGGCCGGATAATCGAGACCTTTGCGGAAATCGACCTTCACCTGGCTAATGTAATCCAGCATCTGTTCCGCCTGCCTTTCGACAGCGATAATCTTCTTCTCGCTACTCGATATTTTGCGCAGGATGGCATAGAGAGTAGTCGTTTTACCTATTCCCCCCGGTCCGCAAACCAGAATCAGACCGCCGGGTTTGAAAATATTCTCGATAACCACCGCGAGTTCATGGGGAGTTAATCCGAGCTGTTCGAGATTTCGCCATGCCGATGTCTCGTCGGAGACCTTCATCGTGATATTCGTGCCGGTGATTGTTCCGATGAGATTTAACTTGAAGATATAATCCTTGCCCTGGAATTCGGACGAAAATGCCCCCGATTGGTTTATCTCCTCGGCATTGGTGTCGAGATTAGCCAGAAGCTTAAGTTGGAAGACAGCTTTTTCGTGTTTACTCTCCGGTATCGAGAATCTATCGACCAGAACTCCGTTTATTCGATATCGCACTCGGCTTTCACCGTGGGCGGAGTCGATATGGATATCTGTAGCCCTATCGTTAATGGCGGTTTGCAGAATCTTCTCGACATCGAAGTAAACGCTGTCATCATTGCATTCCAGTTTTTTTATCTCTGTCTCGGAAGCCTCGAAGGGCAGATAGTCCGGTGTCTCATGAATGGACTTTCTGGAGGGCTTACCAAAAAGCATGGCGAGGAATTCCTCTATTTTCGAGGGTTCTGCGATTCCGGGGATTACTTTGTAATTCGTAACAAATTCGACAGTTTCGATGGCGAAAGTATTCAGAGGGTCGTCCATGGCGAGGACTAGCATGTCGTTTTCAACCATATAGGGGATAATCCTGTATTTTCGGCACACGTCCCGGGGAACTATGGATAAAAGGCGCCGGTCGATTTTCTTCGGGTCGAGGGATATCCGTTTGAAATCCCTTTGCTGACTTACCAGATCCGTTATCGTTTTCTCGTCAACCAGATTTAGACCGACCAGAATCTCGCCTATCTTCCCGCCCTGCTTCTCCTGAATCCGCAGAGCCTGCCGAAGCTGTTCCTGATCGATTAAATTTGAATCGACGAGCATCTCGCCAAGGCGTTTTTTGCTCATGGTCACTCCTTATTTGCTCTGCAATATAACAGAATTTTTTCCGAATGGGAGGGATTATTTAATATCAAGTAGATTTTTTTCTACTCCACGGTAACCGACTTGGCCAGATTTCTCGGCTGATCTACGTTAGTGCCCCGAAGAACCGCGATATGATAGGCCAGCAGTTGAAGGGGGATGGCCGTTACTAAGGGCATGACTTTTGGATCGGCTTCTGGAACGAATATAATATCCTCGGTTAGTTCGCGGATTCGGTCGTCGCCTTCGGTGGCGATTGCGATTACCCTGCCGCCCCGAGCGCGGATTTCCTCGATGTTGGAAGTGATTTTGTCGTAGAGAGGATCTTCCGTGGCGATGAAGACCGCGGGAGTGTTATCGTCTATCAGGGCTATGGGTCCGTGTTTCATCTCGGCGGCCGGGTAGCCCTCGGCGTGGACATAGCTGATTTCCTTGAGCTTCAAAGCCCCTTCCAGAGCCACAGGAAACTGAAGGCCGCGTCCGAGGTAGAGGAAGTTCTGCATCTTGTAGTATTTCTCCGCGATACGGCGAATATTCCCACTCTCAGATTCGTTGGAAAGCACCTGCCTTACCTTCTCCGGAACATTTTTCAGTTCGTTGAGAAGGCGGGTGCCCTGAGCCATCGAATAACCCTTCATCCTGCCGAGAAGCAGGGCGATTTCAAGCAGAACCATCACCTGGCTGGTGAACGCCTTTGTCGAAGCCACTCCGATTTCCGGGCCGGCATGGATATATACACCGGCATCGGTCTCCCTTGCGATTGTCGAACCTACCACATTCACCACGCCGAAAACCGGCGTGCCGAGACGTTTGGCCTCACGCAGGGCGGCAAGGGTATCCGCCGTCTCTCCGGACTGGCTGATTACGAAAAGGGCCTCATTATCCCGAATAATCGGGTTGCGGTAACGGAATTCCGAGGCGTAATCCACTTCTACTGGTATTCGAGCCAGTTCTTCGATAAGATATTCGCCAATAAGAGCCGCATGCCAGCTGGTTCCGCAGGCAGTTATCATAAGCCTCTCCGCGCCTCGAAGGTAGTCGAAATAGTTTTTCAGACCATTCAGACGGACTGTGCCTTCCTCGGCGTTCAGACGTCCCCTGTAAGCGTTTTCAAGGGTCTGGGGCTGTTCGTATATCTCTTTGAGCATGTAATGGTCGTAGCCGCTTTTCTCGATTTCGTCGAGGGACATCGAAATTTTCTCGACCTTTGGAATAATCGGCTCGGCGTCGAGGGTTGAGATGACGATGGAATCGGCTTTTATAGTGGCGAGGGTGCCCTCGTCCAGATAAATCACATTGCTCGTGTATCGAACCACAGCGGCGGCGTCGGAGGCCACTATGTGTTCGTCCTCGCCAGCGCCTATCAGAAGAGGGCTTCCGTGGCGTGCCGCGAAAATCTTATTTGGCTCGTCGGCGAAAAGGACAGCGATGCCGTAGGTTCCCTCGATCTCCTGTAACGCCCCGCGCACAGCTTTCCAGAAAGGAATATCCCCGCCGTTGTATATGTCCTCGATTAAGTGAGCTATAACCTCTGTGTCCGTTTCCGTGGAAAAATTGTGGCCCCGGTCGGAGAGATATTTGCGCAGAGAACGGTAGTTTTCGATAATCCCATTGTGCACGACGGCGATTTTTTCGGTGCAGTCGGTATGTGGATGGGCGTTGGTCAGCGAAGGCTCGCCGTGGGTGGCCCATCTCGTGTGGGCGATTCCGATATTCGGCTGGTCTGTCTGTTTCATGACCTCCTTTTCCAGCTCGATAATCTTGCCCATCACCTTGAGGGATTTAATTCCGTCCTCGGTGTGATACGCGATTCCCGCGGAATCATAACCCCGGTATTCGAGACGTTTAAGACCGTCGATAAGAACTGGAAATGCCTGTCTCTTGCCGATATAACCAACTATGCCGCACATAATCTGCTCCGATTAAAATTGCTAAATTTCAACATCTTAATCCTTCTCTAACAAACCCTTTGCCAAACCGGGCTACTTTTTCTTTGGGATTTTCGGCGGCAGGGATGAGACGAAATCGACGGATCTGCTAAGCCATTCGTAAAAGCTGTCCCTGTCGGATATAACTTCTTGCGGAAGGACGATATACTCGCGCATCGGACGTCCGGCAAGGGGTTCGAAATTAGCCGCGGTGTCATATTCAGCGAGGATTTCCGCGCGGTCTGAATCGGAAAGGCGGATGAAAACGCTATTTTCAAACACCCCTGCCATCATGTTGCCGAAAAGGAAATGAACAGGCACTCCGAACATCTTTCTGACCTGAGTATCGAAAGGTGCTAACTCGACGGCGAGATACTCGACAAGGTTCTCCGATGGCTTGAGCCAGGACATTTTAGCCTTCAATCAGCTTTTTAGCGCGGTCGATTAACCGTCTTGCCCGCTCCTCGTCCTCGCTCTCGGCGATGAACCTCATTATAGGCTCCGTGTTCGATGCCCGCACATGAAGCCAGCCATCGGCGGTAACTACGCGGACGCCGTCGGTTCTATCGAGCTGTTCGACATCGAACTCGTCCAGAATTAGGTTCGCCAGCTCGTCGTATTCGATTTCTGCGCGGGTCTTTTCCTTTATCATCGTCAGTTTCGGGAAATCGCCGGCCAGTTCGGAGAGTTTTTTGCCTCTCCGCGCCATTCGATGGAGGATAACCGCAGTCGCAAGAATACCGTCCCTTCCGGGATGACATGCGGGAACGATAAGCCCGCCGTTACCTTCGCCGCCTACAGGGGAGCCAATTTCCATCATCTTCGACGAGACATTAATCTCACCCACCGGCGTGCGGACGACCTCTCTGCCCAGTGATTCCACCATTGCGCTGGTCGAAAGGTTGGTCACGATTGGCCCCTCGACGAAATCCGCGACTTCCGACGCGCCGATTGCCAATGTGTATTCTTCGCCAATTGCAACGCCTTTTTCATCGACCAAAGCGAGACGGTCGGCGTCGGGATCGGTAGCGAGGCCTATGTCGGCGCTATGTTCGATGACGAGTTCGCTGAGCTTGCGAAGATTTTCCGGACGCGGCTCGGCTTCGTGCTCGAAGATTCCATTTGGACTGCAACAAAGCTCGATTACCTCGCAGTTCAATTTTTCCAGAAGGGGGAGAAGGGCTATCGAACCGGTGCCGCCGTTGGAATCGAGAACCACCTTGAAATTAGCTTTGCGGATAGTCTCGCCGTCCAGCCACGGAAGCCAGATTATCGAGTCTATATGGTAATTCTGGGCGTCTTCGAGGAATTCGTATTTGCCGATTTCATCATGAACCGCCCATCTGAAACTCTGACTTTTCAAAGTGAGCAGTTTCTGAAAATCCAAAGCGTCGAGGAACATGCCGTCCGATTTCAGGAATTTTAGGGCGTTCCATTCGATGGGGTTATGGCTTGCGGTTATAATTATTCCGCCTGCGGCGTTCGTTCTTTCGACTACAACTTCAGCAGTGGGGGTGGATTGGATACCGATGTCGATAATATCCCGTCCGGCGAGTCGAAAGGCCGCCGATGCCAGTTCGGAAATGACTTTGCCGTGGGGTCTGCTGTCCCGGGCGATGATAATCGGTCCCTCAGCCAATAATTCCGAGAAAGCCCTGCAGTAATCGACAATAACCTCCGGCGTGAAACCCTCGCCGACTATTCCTCTGACTCCGCTGATACTTTCTTTTAACATGTTGCTCCTCTTGGTATATTGTCTGCTAAAAATAAGCCCGTGTTAGGCCAATGTCAAGAATTATGCCAAAATAGCCGAATCGAAACTATGCACTTGATTTAGAAGGTTTTGATTGTATATTTCACAAAATTGACGATCCTAAAAAGGAGAAAAAAATGAAAAAGATCCTCGCAATCTCAATCCTGCTTATGGCAGTAGCCGCTTTCGGAGCGGACATGAAACTCGCTTATATCAACTCCGAAAGGCTCAGGCAGGAATACGACGCCTTCGCGGATGCCCAGGCTCAGTTCGATAAGGACGTTAGTGCCTGGGAAACCGAAGCCACTGGTATGGAAGAGGAAATCATCAACCTCCAGACCGAGCTGGAACAGCAGGCTCTGCTCCTCTCCGAAGACAAGAAACAAGAGCGTCTCCGCCTTATCGAGCAGAAGAAGCAGGAATATCAGAGATTCCTTTCGGAAATTTTCGGAACCGGCGGCAGAGCCGAACGCAGAAACGCCGAATTGACCACGCCCCTTCTCGAAACAATCAATGATGTCCTTATCACCCTTGCCCAGCGCGAAGGTTACGACCTAATTATGGATGTCGCCGGCGGAAGCGTGGCCTACATCAACGAAAACCTGGATATCACCGATTTGCTACTCGACGAACTGAATTCGATGCCAAGCAAATAATGCTTGCCAGTGAACTTGCGAAACTAGTCGACGGCGATTTAGTAGGCCCGGGCGACCCCGATTTAAGAGGCGTCCGGCCCCTCGGAGAAGCCGGTGCTAACGATTTGGCGGTCCTGCATAACATCCGTTACAAAGGTAAGCTCGCCGAATCGGGGGCGGGGTGTATAGTCATGCAGAAGGATGTTCTGCCAGAAAACAGAACCTTCGCCGCCATCCTGCATGATAATCCCCACAAGGCGATGGCTATGGCCGTGGATATCCTTTACCCACAGCATAAGCCTGCACCGGGAATTCACGAGACCGCAGTGGTCGATGAGACTGCACGTATCGGCAAGGATGTCTTTATCGGCGCGAATGCTGTTATCGGCGCTGACTGCGTTATCGGCGACGACACGATAATCGAGTCCGGCTGTTCCCTTATGTCCGATGTTCAATTGGGTTCGAATTGCCATATCTATCCCAATGTTACAATCTATTCGAAAACAAAAGTCTGCGATAAATGTATCGTGCAGGCCGGTTCTGTCCTCGGTTCCGACGGCTTCGGCTTCGCGCCTTCGGATGAGGGCATCCAAAAAATTCGTCAGGTCGGATGTTTGGTAATCGAAGAGGATGTCGAAATCGGTGCATGTTGCACAATAGACAGGGGAACTTTCACCGAAACCCGTATAGGACGAGGAACCAAACTGGATAATATGGTTCACATCGCCCATAACTGTATAATCGGAGAATATTGTCTGATTGCCGCTCAGACCGGATTAGCCGGAAGCACGATTGTTGGCCATCGAGTAATCATCGCAGGGCAGGTAGGTTTCGCGGGACATCAGAAAATCGGAGACGGATGCATAATCTTCGCGAAAAGCGGAGTTACGGGCGACACCGAGCCGGGAACCCAGCTTTTCGGATATCCCGCCAAGCCGCGAATGCAGACCCACCGTGAGAACGCATACATTTCAAAGCTCGAAGGACTTTTCAAAGAAGTCAAAGAACTTACAAAGAAACTGGCTAAATTAGAAGAAACTCAGGAAAAGAGGGAAAAATGAAGGTCAAGATAACTATAGGTTTGTTTATCTTTCTAATGAGCGCCCTTTTAGCCCAGCCCAACAGCACCGCGGATTTCAACTACCGCGGTGTCTCTATGGCCGGTGCAGAAGCGGCTCTCGACGGTGAAGGGAATTACCTCGATATCTACGACATCTCCAACGGCGAAAATCCCGCCGCATCTCATTTCAACGAGGCATATACCCTTAAGCCCGACAGAATCGACAAAATCGGCGGTGCAGACAGATTCGCCTTTGATATAGGTTTTCGCTCCCTCGAATACCCCGGCCCTACGGAAGACGGCGAGGACAAATCCTGGTATTGGATTGACGGCATCGGCAGGATAATGGTCGATAAAGGCTTCAACGAAAGCTTCTCTGCGCGTTTCCAGTTCAACGGCGGCTACAACACCATGCGGAATTCATTTTGGGGCCTGAAGTATCGCCACAATTACACCGCCGCAGTGCCTGATTGGTCGAACATCGGAATTCGAGCATCCACGAGGGGAGCGGCATGCTTCTTGCCCCTCGGAGAATTTTACCTGAACTATCATACTCCCTTCGGCCTATCCCTCGGTGCAGGCGGAGGCTACGGCTTCAGCGAATTTGAGGATCTATACTACTATACCGGAAGCTGGCGGACGGATTCCAAAGGAAATGTAAGTTCTCATAGGATAAAAATCGGCGGAAGATTCGCCTTGCCCGGGTTCGAGCAGTTCGGAGCGGTCGGAGTAAACTACGGTATCCGAGGTGGCAAAGTCAATAACGAAGACGGCGACGATTACGCTATGTTCGATGCATCCGACAACATCACAGGAATTCAGGCGGAATTCGGCTTCCCCGGCTTCGTTCGCGGCGCTTTCGGATACGATATGATTAACATGGAAGAAGATTTTTATTCCTCGGCCAGCGACGAAGATCCCTCCACCGGCGAGGATGAGATATCCAGAACAGCCTTTGGAATTCAGGTCTTCGGCGATGAGGTAAAAGTTCCAATCACTTTGGGTTTGAAGACCGAAACATATTCCGCTGAGGGACGCTCCATCGAGTCCGGCACGGTAACCGACGAAAATGGCCTGACAGTCTCCGAAACCCGCATGGGAATTTCCTCCGAGCCAGTCGAAGGCTGGACAATCACCGCGGAATACAAAAAAGGCGCGGATAAACTCGACGGCTATCTTGCCACTGACATCGAATCCCAGGTGGACTGGAACTCCGTCGGTGGCGGAATGGAAATCTACATCGTTCCCGAATTCGGAATCCGTTTCGGTTTCGAGAATTTCTCCTATGAGCCGGATTCAGCCTACAGCGATCAATTCGGTTCCTTCGACCCCTACTACGGCGGGGAAGGGGACTACGTATATCCATTTTATTCGCCGGCTTATCGCTACGCCATAGTTCCGGTGCCGACCAAGGGCAATGCCTTTTCTTGGGGGCTTTCTTTCCGCCTCGACGACCAAAGGCTTAACCTGGAAATCTCCGGCCGCCATGTTCTAGCCACCGAGCCGCAGGTTTACCGGGACAACGCCGGCACCCAGCACGAGGGCTACATTGGCCTAACGTATTACTTGAAGTAAAAACTTATAACTCTTTAAAAAGAAATCGAATAGATATATGTTGTCTCCAAATTCCGTTCAGACTAAGACGAACTTCAGAATCACACCCATTATAGCCCTCCTCGCCCTCCTGCTCTTCAATGCCTGCACGGACAGCGGACCGGTGGATCCTCCGGACGGCCATGTCGGAGACGGCAACATGTATATTCGAATCATCGATGTCGGGCAGGCAAGTTCCGCCCTAATCACAACCCCCGACGGTTATCATCTCCTATACGATTTTGCGACGGGAACCGCCGCCACGAGCTATATCCTGCCCCTTCTCGATTCCCTCGGAATAGATTTCGTAGATATGGCCATAGCCTCCCATTTCGACGGGGACCACATTTCGGGTTCTGATGAAGTATTCGATGTCATCGATTTGGATGGATACTGCTATGATCACGGGGGAACATATACCACGAATAATTTCCTGGAGTATCAAGAAGCCGTGGGCGACAAACGCCGAACCATGAACTTCGGAGATACTCTCTATCTCGGCAACGACGGGGTTCGTATCGCTTGCATGGCGAGCGGCGGGAACGGAACCTTTGTGATTCAGGAGAACGATAAATCGGTCGGTTGCATCATCAGCTGGAAGGGCTTCGATGTCTGGATAGGCGGCGATATCAACGGCTCTGACGAGGGCGAGAGGGTGGATATGGAAGGCCGAATCGCCGATTCTATGCCCATGATTGAATTCTACGTCGCCAACCATCACGGAAGCCGATACTCCAGCTCCGAAACCTTTCTCGATGCCCTTCAGCCTGATTTCTGCGCCATATCATGCGGATATGAGAACCCATACGGCCATCCCCATTCCGAGACTCTGGCGCGACTCGCAGTGTGGACATCGGAAATATACCGCACAGACCTTTCCGGCACGATAACTGTTATTGTTGACGATGACGGTTCATACAGCATTTCAACCGAGGATGGCAGTTATTACGAAGTATTTTAAAACATTAGCAGTATGCCTTTTCGCCCTCGTTCTAATCCTGGGGTGCGACAACGGAGTCGATCCTCCCGATCCGGAGGTTCCAGACGAGATAGATGGGGCGATATGGCCTCTGGTAGTCGGCAATGAGTGGACATTCGACGTTCAGGCAATAGACGATTCGACCGGCGATTGGATTTACTACGGCGAGAGATACATTGTCGATTCAGCATTGGTGCACGATGGAAAGCGTGTGAACCGGGTTATGCTGGAGTATTTCGTCGAGGATACGACCTTTCAGAGTTTCACTTTATGGTGGGGTAATAGCCTCGAAGGGCTTTTTGAATATTCTCCCTTTGGGGATACATTCGAGCCCTATGAGTTACCTCGATTGCTTTTTAAATATCCCGCCGACGACGGTGAGACGTTCCAAAGCTACGCTCCAAATCCCTCCGACCCCGTCGATATGGGCTTTATCTCGGAAATGCCCGGTGTAACAATTCCCGCCGGCACTTTCGATGATTGCGTCGGATTTCAGTATTACGAGCCGCCCGGAGTGAACATCTACTATCATTTCGTTCCGGATACCGGGTATGTTCAGATGGAAAAGTTCGTGGGATCGTCTCTGGACAAGGCCAGATACCTGCGGGATTTTGTGATTAACTAATCATCACCTTAAGTGCCGAAGACACCGATTCCCCATAAAATAATCAAGACAATTATTATGAACAGGGCAATGAAAGAGAAGGTCAGAAGCTGTTTGCGCGCCGTTTTCTTGCTCTTTCTATATGTCTGCTGAATGTCGCGTAGCCATTGCCCCGCCAGAAAAGGATTTGGAATACTCTCAACAGCAACAAAATCTAAAAGGCAATGATCCGAACGGCTTCCCACAGCGCATATCACCGGCAAATCGCTTTCTATAGTCGCTCTTAGAACCTTTTCGTTGTCATAAAGAGTCATATCTTCCCTGCCGCTGTTTATGACTACGATTCCGTCGATGTCTTTCTTATGGCTGTTGCAACGCTCGATTTCGGTTATCAGAGCTTCGGCTGTATAATCTTCCATATACCTCACGAGAAGCGAAAGCCCTCCCGCGCCTGCGGCTCCTGCGCGTAAATCCATGGGCGAATTGGAATTGGGAGGAGCGATAATTGCAAAGCGGGATGGGGGAGGATTGGTTGGGAGACTCTTTAGTTGTGCTTTGCGAAGAAGACCTTCCTCTTTGAATCTCTCAATAATCTCGCTATCCTGAATCTTATCGGCAAGGCTCTGAACAGGCTCGATAGAATTGACGAAAAGCTCCACGCTGGCATCTTTGCGATATAGCCAGAATTTTCCCCGAACGCGGATATGTGCACCTTTTTTCAAATCGAAACTCAGTTTCGAACTCGTTTCCGGTGCTACAACGCATCGCACCGAGTTTTTTTCGTCGCCGAGGAAGAAGAACATCCACCCCGAATCGTTTCGGTTATTGATAAGGTTGCTAACGATGCCAGCGACCTCGATTTCTTCGTTATGCTTGGATATTGCCTCGTCGATAATATCGCAGATGAAGTTGTGAAGAGCGCCGGGAGTTCTCACCGGGGGGTTTTCGAAAGCGTCATTCATATGCTCCTCCTTCCGGAAGAAGCGGTTTCCCCGGGCAGTTTTCGCAGAGGGGCATTTTCTTTTTGCAGTAAGTTTTACCGACCTCAACAATCAAGGCATGGTAATTCTTGAACAAATCCAAATCCTCATCAAGAGCGCCCGCAAAAGAATCTGCCAACTCGGTGTAGCCGACATCAATTGGAATCCAGCCGTGCCTGTATGCAATTCTAAGAGTGTATGTATCCACCACGAAAACCGGTCTGTCGAGGGCGTAGAGCAGGATGTCGTCCGCGGTTTCCGGGCCGATGCCCCTTATCGAAAGGAGTTCTTCGCGAAGCACGTCGGTGGAGAAATCGGCTAATCGGTCTATCTCGCAATTAACGGTGCTATCGAGCCACTCCATGAATGTGGCCAGCTTTTTAGCCTTCTGATTGTAGTATCCCGATGGCCGAATCGCCTCCCTGACCTCATCGGCATCGGCCGATAGGAGCTTGCGGGGTTCGAGTAGCCCTAAGTCGTCGAGATTACTCAGGGCTTTTTCGACGTTTTTCCAGTTTGTGTTCTGGGTGAGTATCGCGCCAATCATAACTTCGAATGGAGTTTCGCCCGGCCACCAATCGAGATTGCCGTATCTTGTAAAAAGTAAATCGTAAAACTCCCTTATTGCGTTCACTGGCCGTCCACCGGAGTTTCGCCCTTATCTATCATGGGTTTGAGGACTTTGCTGTAGTAACGCGAAAAGGCCTCGACCACCATTGGGTCAAAATGGGAACCGCTCTCCGCGAGGATCTCCGCCTTGGCTTCTTCAAAAGTATAAGCCTTCTTATATTCGCGAGTTGATGTGATGGCATCGAATGAATCTGCAAGACCTATAATCCGAGCTCCCAAAGGGATTGCTTCTCTCGCAAGGCCGAAAGGATAACCCGATCCGTCCCATCTTTCGTGATGTGCGCTCGCGATAAGGGGCACTTCGGAAAGCTCCTTGGCAAAGTGAACCTTACTGAGAATATCATGGGTTATTCGAGCGTGATTCTTGATTTCCTCGAATTCGATATCCGTGAGGGGTCCTTCCTTCTTTAGAATCGCGTCTTCGATTCCAATCTTGCCGTAGTCGTGAAGAAGGCTTGCAATTCTAATCTGCTCGATATCCCTCTCCGGAAGTCCCATCTCCCTTGCAAGACCAACTGCGTATTTCGAGACTCGCTTCGAATGTCCTCGGGAGATTGGATGTTTCGCGTCGATAGTCGCCGCCATAACCTCTGTTAGAGAACCGAAGGTGCGCCGTAGGTCGTTATAAAGCCGAGAATTTTCGATACTCATCGATATCTGAGCCGCCGCCGCCTGAAGCAGTAAGTAGTCATCATTAGTGAAACCGCCGGTATCTTTGTTCATAACCTCGATTACGCCGATGGTCTCACTTCGGTAATTTACGAGGGGGATGATGAGAATATTCTTGACTGTGAACCCGAAAACTTCTTCCAGACTGCCTTTGAAACGGCTGTCCGCATGGGGATTATCCGAGATAAGATATTCGCGAGTCGTGGCGACCCAACCGGACATGCTCTCGTCGAGGGGAAGGTTGACTATTCGACCGGAGGGAAAAAGGGCAGTCCATAGTATAGAGTGCTCTCTATCGAGAATCCAGACTATGCACTTGCGCGCACCCAACAGCATCGCACATTCTTCCGTGACCCTGTCCATTAGGTTTTCCAGATGAATGTCGCTGGAAAGCGCTCTTCCAATCTGTAACAAACGCGACAATCTTGCGACTTCGCGCCTAAGGGATCTGGTTTCTTCGTTCAGTTCATTATTCATTATGACTCAATACCCTCAACTATTCTCAGCGAAAGCCATATATGTCTGTTCTTGCGAAATATATCTAAAACTTCAGCTCGACCCAAATGCTGACGTCACGCACATGGTTGATCTGATCTAATCTTCTATTATGAGTATCTATCCACTTCATTTCAAGGCCGCCCCGAATATTCCTGCTGAAGTTGTAGCTCGCCGAAGGGGTGAAACTCCACTCGTAATCGTCTCTCGAACGGGTTGGTTCGTCGGTGGAGCCTTCGACCCATGATTCCGTTCTGCGTGTCGTGTTTTGAACGGTCAGAGAGAGTGTAAGCTGGTTTTCGAACTTCAGAGTGCCTATCAGCGGCAGTTTGAACCCCTGAGTTCCACGAATGGAATATCCGGCGGTTATCTTATGCGTCAATTCGTAATTATGTCTTATGTTAGTTGAAGTGGCGGAATATGTCCTCTCATATGAATCGCGAAGGTTTGTCGAATAATCGGTGCTTATTCCGGGCTTCCATGTCATGTTTATCGATATGAGAGGATTGAAGTTATGAGTAAGAGCGTCGTTCTTTAAAGCGTCGGATTCATAATTCTCACGCACCTCGAAGGAATAGTTGGCGTTTGCACGCGCGTTGTTCGCCAGAGTTTTAAAAGGCGGCAGTTGTCCCAGCCCGTTCCAGTTCAGCGTTACATCGGGGAAAGTAGTTTGAATCTGTTTTGTGTTATTTGTGCTGACTGTAATGTTCTTGACGTAATTATATCTAAGCTGTGCCGTCATCTTGAAGGGGAGCTTGGCGCCGGTTCGAACCGTCCGTTTTTCCGTGGTTGTCTGGCTTTCGATTAGGTTTGTAGCTCTGGTAGAATCCTGAATCCTGCCGACTCCCGGATCGGTGGTCAGCGAAAGCTGATACATAAGCCCCGGGCGATCTGCGAGATTGGGCTGTTGTCTGCGGTCGTCGAACTGCCAATCGAGGCTCAGGTCATCCAAGCTCTCGAACAGGGGCTTGGTAGCGGCCAGAGCTTTGGCTATGGCGCTCTGTTCCTCTGCGCCGCCGGTGCTTGTGCGTTCAGTTTCGGAACTGTCCGGCTCTGTTTCGCCTCTTCTCTCTCTGTCGCGGGGGCTGGAACGCCTTGCGGGCATGGATGTGCTCTCGGAACCTCCAAGCATACTACCCAACTGCTTCCACTTTATTCCCCATGAAGCTCTAAAAGTTCTATTGAGGTTGACGTTTCCGAACACATCGCGATAGCGGGTTGGATCGGTATCCTCCTTGTATTCCCCTCTAACTTCGTAGTTCTGAGAAAGCCAAGTTACCCATTGGGGATTATAGCGAACATTTTGACTTATCGTTTTCGTCAATGGATTGCCGATAACAATAGGGTGAGTCCATCGGAAGTATGCCGAGTCTCCAATATCCCTCTTCATCGAAAGAACAAAACCCGTTGTGATGGGTGGCATGATATTGGTGTTCAATGTCGCAGTATGGGTGAGGGATTTAGTGTTCGTGTAAGTTCGAGTATCATAGCGGTCGAACCGCTCGTCTTCCCTGCCGGTGAGATTGGTCTCGAACCTCAGGGATGTCGGCGCAAAGTTGAACGATAGATCCAGAATACGCGGAACGGAGGATGTATCCGCCGGCGTCGGTCTCGATCCGCCCCCTCGTGGGGGTGGAGGTTTCGAGTCTGCTTGGGATGTGTCCTCGGGCGTGCTCTCATCCGGTTCTTCTGAACGCTGGGAGAACATCCATCTAGTAAGGTGGACATCCCAATTCTTCTCTTTCGGCGTAAGGTCGTATGTTTGCCGAACATTCCAGTTTCTGCCTATTTTTAGGGGGTATGAGGGGCTAACCTCTTCGGTTTCCCCTGCGCTGACACTATGAGACAGCCTCGCGAGAGTCAAACCTACCAGCCAGTTCGGATTCCGGGGCGAGAGGGTCTGGGTGATATTGACTGAATATTGTTTAGTTGTTGTCGTCTCCTGTTCTCGAAGGGAGTCCGGAACACTGATATCGGAACCGGTTTTCAACCTCGGCACGGAAATTCGTCTGGACATATTCGATGATACCGGCAGATTCAAACCCCACTTGTCAGGGGCAAATTTGTGAGGTTTAAAACCACCTGAAAGGCTTAGAACGGTTTCCGTCCTCCCCGTTCCGACCCTTTCATTTAGACCGTGGAATTCGCTGTCTTTGCGTTCGAGGGTTCCCGAAAAATCTGCGAGGTCTGCGAAATTGATGGAGAAAGTAGTTTTCTCAGCCCATCCCGGTTCTTTGCGAACCTCGGTAACTCGAAGCTCATCGACCCAAATCTCCCCGGAGATTGGCCTGTATGTGAAGGGGTTTATCACACCCATCTCGAAATATCTGACATCGGTCAATGTCGGCGAGCCGTTGATTACATACCAGCCATGCTCGGTCTGTAAAATCGGGTCGATATTGTCAATAGCCGTGTCGGAAACCGATGTTTGATACTGGTCTTTGAAAGCCGTCATTTCGGGGAAGTCCATAATCACACGGTTTGTTTCCGCCCAGCCGTCCTGGAGGTAGGTTCGGTATTCGTAGGCATTATTCGCGTCGCGGCCGATTTTGAAATAAAACATCACCGAATCGTCACTTACGGCATTATTAAAATAAACCCACATATCAAGTGCCTGATAGAGAGTAAGATCCATAGATTCGCCCGCGAAAGTAGTCCGGTAGCAGGAAGCTACAGACTCACCGGGGATTTTGTCGTAGATAATTGCCAGAGACTGTTCCTGGCTCATGATTCCCGTGGTTACAGAGCGTTCGCCGGTTACGCCGGGAGGAGAGATATAGTCGCCGTCTTCGTGGGTATTCTTTGTGGCTATGACAATGTGGTCGGTAAGTTCTTCCCACTTGTTTCCAACGAGTTCGACCTGAGCGATTTGAATCTTAGCATAATCATCGACTCCGTCCATCCAGATTCGGGTATATTTTATCCTTTGCCAATCGGGGGAGCCCACCTGAGTTCGCCGATATACCTTGCCGTCGGGAACGAGGGTGAACACGGAGTCCTGAATGGGGATTCGATAGAGACGCCAAAATTCGCCGGTTCCGTCTTCGAGATAATTACGTGTATTTGGAACCTCGAATTCAGTGCTTGAAAGGTCGATGGTGAATTCGTAATAGTCGTTGTTTGTATCGAGGTAGTTGTTTCCGTTAAGGTCTTCAGTGTCTGGTCTGGTTCCGCCTTCGGGATCGCTGGCGTTGCCCTCGGTTCCATTTATCTTGGAGTAGTTATCAGGATCGTCCCTGTTCCAGTTCCAGTTGTCGCCGTTGGGATCGTTAGAGCCATTATATCCGGGTTCCAAGCTATCGGGGAGTCCATCGAGGCCCACGTCTTCGGCGGCGGTGAGAATACCGTCCCTGTAGCCCGCCACTTCGATATCCTCGGAGTTCAGTATTCCATCGCCGTTGATATCCTCGTTTATCGAACCGAAATTGAAATGCAGATTCCCTTCGTTGCCCCGCACCCAGACTTCGAGGAATCTGGACTTACTCTGATCCTGATATCCGGTGTTGATGTATCGCATAACACCGGCCCATTTGTCGGGTCCTCCGCCCACAGAATCTGGATCGAATTCGAAAACAAGAACATTAGTGCGGGAGTCTTCCGTTGCCACGTCTTTTTCCGGCCAAATATCCTTCACTGCGACTTTGTCGTATGGATTATACCATATCAGATGCCCTCTATTTTCATGAATTCGGTTATTCGGCGCCGATGATTTTGTCCAGGCAGTGCGGCGGATTTCGAGGTTGAAAGTGCTCTTGGAGCCTTCGAAATCGTCTATATAAGCTTCATCTTTTGTGTTTGGATTGCTGACGACCTGGGCTATCTCGGCCGTGAAACGTATTTTCGAAGCCGTTTCCGTATGAATCAGAGGTATCGCGTTAACCGCTTGAGTCAGGAAAGGGACTTCGTAATCGAGCTGAAGATCTGCGTCCCAGATAAAAGCTTTTCCGGGCTCTCTGCCGATTCGAGGACGCCGTTCCGCGCTGGAGGTGGACTTGTAAATGGCAGTTCCGCCTATCCAGCTGTTCTCGCCGAAACGGTATTCGGCCCTTGCGCCAAGCAAAGCCTTCTGTTCGGGCATGAAAAATGGTTCGTAGTCGAAATCGATTGTTAAAGTAGTATTCGGATTGAGTGCCTCGTCGTTAAGAAAAGTTATCTGCCCTATCTGGTAATCCATCCGATAATCGACGCCGCTCTGAAGGCGTCTTCCACCCAGTTTCACGATTTCCGATCCTTCTATAATATTAAAACGCCCAAGGCTCATGGGGTTCTGACGCTGGCCAGTTATCACGCGAATGATATATGTATGATCCTGGACAATTTCGCTGTTAGTGGTCGAGTTATACATAGCCGGAACTCTCGGTGTGTTTGGGCCGAGGTTCATTCTCGTGCTACTCATTTCATTTGCATCCGGGTCAAACGGATGCAGAACCGGGAAAATTAAATGTCCAAGCCCGGGATTGACCATAATCCCATCGACAATACCGTCGGATTCGATGTTTCCTACCGAGTTCAATTCATCCAGACCGAAGACTTCTAAAAAGTTCATAGGGGGGGACTGAGTCGTGTCGCTTCGAATATCATTTGTAACCGGATTCATGAAAATGTCTATCTCGAGGTTGTCCGTGTTAAGATCGGATGAACTAAGGTAATAAACATTCCGCCATGTTTGTTCCCAGCAGGGGTTATCCGGATGCATACTGGGAGGCCTGATAAGATTTAACTGCAGAGTGGTGTCGCCGGAAACAGGGTCGATGAATAGTCCGCCGACGGTATCCTGAGTGCCGTCGGCACGCCTGATGATATAGCTGGAGGCGATAGCATGATTTGTGCTAAGCGGATTAGCCCCTGTCATATAGAACCAGCCGAGAGTTCGATAAATCTGGTAATAGTCCTGGCTTAAAGTGTGAAAGTATCCGCGATGGCCGACGTTCTCTTCGTAAGAATCCCCCGGATGGGGCATAGCTACGCCCTCAATAGCGCCGTCTGGGATGTTGTTCGCGGCAACCTGGTCGTCAACCCAGAGGGTGAACTCGACGATACTATCCCCGGCCATGTTGGGATTCGATGTTACCGGCCAAACGAAAGGATAGATAAAACTCGAATCGATCCAAAAATAAGTCATGTCGAGATAGTTATAATCTTTTATCTCGGTTGGTTGAGTGGATGTATTTCCGGTTATAGTGGTCGATTCGTGCTGTCCCTTTTCCTGACTTGCAATGGCCGTAATCGCCCAATCCCCGATCTGGAATTGGCTCTTGATTCCGAAAAGCCCTTCGACTCGTTCGGAATAGCCCACGAAAGTCGCGCCGGGGAGAGAGAGGTTTGTATTTCCCGCTTCGATTTTCTGAATGATGTCGTCTTCTTCGCCGGTGAATGCTATGTTTATAGTATTCTCGAGGTCTGTTTCCCGCTGGGAGTCCTGGTCAACGGTAACGCTTATCTTGCTTCCGATAGTTCCGGTGATGGTGAACCGACTGTCCTGCTCCATTTGCAGGCTGGGGAATTTGCTCTGGTTCGGCCCGAATTCCTGGCCGGAAACCCAGTCGCTCCTTCCCGATAGAGTGATTTTCCGGAAACCGGAGACTCGCAATCCAGCGCCGCCGTCGCCGATAATATCGCGAACCCCCTTTGGGAAATCGATGGGTATCTCAAAACTTAGGCCGTCTCTGCGGGTTTTGGCGTCTTCCCTGGCGCTGTCCCAGGCGGTTGTTTTCCAATGTCTTTCGGCCAGATAGAGCTTGAACTCATCGATGGGAATAACACGCGGGGCATACACCTGCCTGTCGAGCACCCATTCTTCGACTACTACATATCCTTCGCTCCAGTAAACCATTGCGGTGTATCTGTGATTTAGCCTGTCGTAGTTGAGAAGAGCAAGGGAAGTGTCCTCGGCGCTAATAGCCGAGAAATCGTAATCGTCCGGCTGGAAACGGCCGTCCAGAGGCAGGAAATACCTGCTGTTTTCGACCAGAGAGATTTCGACGCCCTGACCGTAGAGAACTCCGACCAGAAAAAGAAAGCCCAGGAGAAGGGAGATTGTTTTGAATTTGTGCCGGCCCATAGGTGTATTACACATCCAGAGTTAAGGAGTTTGTCGTGGGCGGCGAGCTGAATTTTATGTTATTATCTGAAAATTTCAATTGTTTTCTTTCATTTGGCCTTGACCTTTGCCAAAAAGAGTAATAGATTTAAATAACAGCGAATCAAAAAAACATTCCAAGGAGGAAAAATGTATCTGACTCCAATCATCATTCTCGGGTTCTTTGTTGTTGTGCTTCTCGCAAGCATGATACGAATCCTGAAAGAATACGAACGCGGAGTAATCTTTCGTTTGGGCAGAGTCGTCGGGTATAAAGGTCCCGGGCTCATACTTCTGATTCCCATTATCGACAAAATGGTCCGCGTCTCTCTCCGGACTATCGTCATGGATGTTCCACCTCAGGACGTCATCACCAAGGACAACGTGTCGGTGAAAGTCAACGCGGTTGTCTATTTCCGGGTTTTGGACCCGCAAAAGGCGGTCATCGAAATCGAGAACTACCTTTACGCCACCAGCCAGCTCGCTCAGACTACCCTGCGTAGTGTCCTCGGCGAGAGCGATCTCGACGAACTGCTTTCCGACCGTGAAAAGATCAATCAACAGCTTCAGGAAATCATCGACCGCGCAACCGACCCATGGGGAATCAAGGTTTCGATGGTCGAGGTGAAGCATGTGGATCTTCCGTCCGAAATGCAGCGCGCCATGGCCGCTCAAGCGGAAGCCGAACGTGAACGCCGCGCCAAGGTTATTTCGGCAGAAGGCGAATATCAGGCTTCCAGAAAGCTTTCGGAGGCCGCTAAGGTCCTATCCGAAAACCCGGCCGCGATTCAGCTACGGTATCTCCAGACCCTTGGTTTAATCGCCGCAGAGAACAATTCAACAACTGTTTTTCCCATTCCTATGGACTTGCTAACGCCTTTCCTACAGAAAGGGAAAAACGCAGAATAAAATAGCAGGCTACGTGCCACCCGCCCTTTTGAATAGGGGCGAATTTGCGTTTAACAAAACAAAAGAGCGGCAAAATCTGCCGCTCTTTTGCATTGCCGCGAAGGCAAAATCATCTAAATACTTGATCAATAAGTATTTAGCGCAATACAGGTGATAGTCCGCTGAATTCCGGGAACTCTGCGAATTTTCTCGACGATTTCCTTTTTCAGCTCTTCGACGGACTCGGATTCGATGTAAGCGATAACATCATGAAGACCGGTTACAACACGCACACCGGACACGCCGTCGAGTTTGCGAAGGTCGTCTGCCACCTGAAGCTCGCTTCCGGTCGCGACGTTGATTAAAAGATAGGCTCCTGGTTTCATTTTGCTCCTCTCTGGATTATTTTACTCAAGCTTTATTTACCATAATAATCTCCGTCTTTACTGCTGTCAAGGAGATTATTAATATTGGTCATTTTCTTCGAATAAACGTCTGTTTCTGAATAAACCGGGTTATATCCATGCAGAATTTCCTGTATTCAGAATAGTCTGAAACTGGAACTACCCTCTTTTTAAGGTCATATTGCGCCTCGAAAACGAAACCCTCGGAAGTCTGCGAGTAATCACCTTTGAAAGCGGCATATTCGTTCGAGATGTCTATTCCTTCGGGGAGATATTCGATAGTCATGTCATCGGGGAGAGTGAATCTTACCAGATATGCTTCCCGATAAGGCGCCGTGTATTCGATAGGGAAACGTCTTTTCGGAATCGAGACTTCATCGAAAGTAAGGGATTTGTCTATTTCGGGAATCTTCAGTATCCACAAATCTCCTGCTCGCGCCGGATATGACGGCACCTCGATAATCGCCTCCTCGCTAAACGGCTCCAGAAGATCATCCGCGCCTGGAAGAGACCACTCGATTATCTCGGCACCGGGGATTACATAGCTCATCCAGTTCTGGAAAACCGTCGCGCGGTATTCTTCCGGCTGGGATTCCCAAAAACCCCTGTAATCCGCCTCGTAGTTCCCGACGAACGTCGCCCGATAATCGGCACTTATTCTGCCTTCGCCGTCAATGACCGCTCGAATTTCCGTGTAACGGGCGTTTTCCTCGGGGGGAGGAACCGATGTCATTCCCCATTCCCTGCAGAGGGGGCAAACATAGGTTACTCCCACGTCATCCGACCGGAAATACGGGAAGCGGTGAGTTGTCGATGTCGGGTCGAGGAAAATCTTCTCGCCGTCGAGGTAGATTAGGGTTATCGCGTGATTGCCGCCGAGGTCGGGAATTTCCCGAGTGATTTCCTCTTCGTCGTTCGTCATGATTATAATCGGATACGCCTCCACTCCGATTTCACGGAGCATAGTCGAAAGCAAAATCGACTTGTCAGTGCAGTCTCCGTATTTTTTCTCGAAAGTGAACTCGGCGGAATGTCCTGTCTGACCGCTGGCCACCGAACCTTTGATGCTTATGTAATGAATCTCCCGCTGAACCCAGATGTATAATCTGTCGATGGAATCTGCCATGTCAACCGCGCCCGTTGTAATCTCCGCAACCTTTGCCTTGATTTCATCAGTGGCGACCATGCGGGTGCTCATAAGGCCGCCCAGCCAGTCGTAGATATATTCCCAGTCCGGAAATAAGCTGGCATCGAAACGGGGGACAAGGTCGCCGTATGAGGGCGCATGGGGCTCCTCCACAAAAGGGGGGGAGTCGGTTATAATCCACTCGTAAGTGATATTTGTTTCATCCTCCGTGATTGCGGGAGAGTCGTTGTTTTTGGGCCAGTTGTAATTCTTGAAATTAAGCTGTTTTCCGCTGGGGATGACTACGGTGCAACGGCTTTCAAGAGTCGGAACATCGCTCTGAAAATAGAATCCGGGGCTGAAAAAATTCTCGTCGAAGGGATTGTATGTCTCCGTTTCGTAACGAAACTCGACTATCGAACCCACTCCGGCGCCGGGGAAGACCGCCGACAAGACCTTGCCGTAATCAAAGAAAACCCCTCCCTCGGATGGTTCGCTTATTACATAATCCGTGGTGTCCCACCAGATTTGTTCGCCATCCATCGAAATGGTGCGGGCAAAATCGATTTTCGCCCTGCTTCTGCCATCTTCGAACCAAAGGGATAACTGCCCCCAATCCAATGTGCTCTGATCGAGAACAATTCCAGCGAAATGGTAGCTATATGTGCGTTTGCCGTCCGCCTCGAGAAGATAAGTCCCATGGTCGATGAGGATGATACCGGAAGCATCGGGGAAACGTTCGGCGGCCGTTATCGCGCTTTCGAGAAGGAACTCCGAATCGGCGGCCAAATCGAGCTTGGCCGTAGGGGCCTGTTCCGCGGTTAGTCCTCTTTCCATGGCGTCGATGTATATAGCCGCGACATCATTTCTATTGTAGGTGTTGCCGTCCAGAACAACATTGCCGTTTCGGTATTCGGCTTTTCTGCCCGAGATCATTTGGCCGTCGGTCAGTCCGATAGCGTCCGCCATCAGAGGGATTACGAGAGCTACCGCGATGATTATGAGATACTTTTGCATTCCAACCTGCAGTGAAAAAGATTAAGTAATAGCTTTAAGTAAACTCGATAACTTAAAGTTTATCAATTAGTTCAAGGAAAACGTTCTTTACGTTTTCCACGTGTCCCTTGGCTCGAACTTTGATCCAGGAATATGCAATCTTTCCTTTCGGATCTACGAGGAAAGTGCTTCGAACGACGCCATAATATTCTTTGCCGGCCATTTTTTTGAGTTGCCATACGCCGTATTTATCGAGGACTTCCTTTTCCGTGTCGCTGAGAAGGGTTATACCCAAATTATGCTTGTCGGCGAATTTGCAGTGGCTTTCAGGGGAATCGGGGCTTATCCCGACAATCAGGGCTCCGCGTTCCTCGAACCACTCTTTCTCGTAGGTGAATTCGGCGGCTTCGATTGTGCATCCGGGAGTGTTGTCTCTCGGATAAAAATAGAGGACTACCCATCGATTACGAAAGTCGTCGAGGCATACTCGATTGCCGTCTTTGTCGGGAAGGCAGAAACCTGGGGCTTTGGAGCCGATTGCGATCTTGTTTTGAGACATTTTCATTCTCCTTTTGCGATGCTAAACACAACACAAATATAGAACCTCCTCGATAAAAAAGCAATAATCAACTTTTTGCAGAAAAAAGTGCTTGACTGAACATTAGTTCGCCATTATCTTAAGAACAAATGTTCGCATGGAGGAGCATATGACCGAAAAACTAACCAAACGTCAGCGCGAGGTTCTCAATGAAATCAAATCCCATTACCGCAGGGAGAAAATGTCCCCCAGCGTGCGTGAACTGGCCGCGAAACTTAAAATCACGCCATCTACCACTCACAAGTTTCTGCGAATCCTGCAGGACAAGGGCTACATCGAACTGAAAGACAACATCTCTCGGGGCATTATTCTGCCGACATCCACTTCGTCAAATTCCATAAGAGTGCCCATTGTGGGGCATATCCCGGCGGGTAACCCCGTTTTGTCCGAGGAGCTTTATGAGGGACACATCGAAATAGATTCCGAGATTGTTCCGCGCGGGAATCTTTTCGCCCTCAAAGTGGAAGGGGACAGCATGGTTGGGGCATCGATTATGGATGGCGACACTGCAGTTATTCGTCAGCAGGAGGCCGCGGATTCTGGGGAGATAGTGGCTGTGGCAATCGATGGCGAGGCTACTCTGAAACGCCTTCGTATTCTCGAAAAGCGCAATTATCTCTATCCCGAAAACCCCGACTATTCTCCAATTGAACTATCGGAAGATAAAGATATTCAGATTCTCGGCAAATTGGTGGCGGTTGTCAGGAAATATTGATAGAAAGAAAAACTAACTTGAAATTGGCATTTCATATGGATATAATCGAATGATGTAGGATACGGGCCGCGCTCGTAACAAGTAATAGAGGTTGAAATGCCAGTGGATAAAACGCCGCTTTACACCCACCAAACCTGTTTTGTATTATTCTCAGTAATCATACTAATTGCATTTACTCCTCTGCCTTCCCTCGCTCAGGAAGCCGAAGAGCCTTTCTCGATAAATGTAACAATTAATCATATCGACCTTGATCTTCAGACCACGGGCGGAATGACTTATTTTGCATGGTGGATACCCTCTGCCGAAGTGGGAGATACAGTTGGCATGGGGCTTAGCGAAGTGGTTCATCTGGTTAACAGCAGTAATATCGCTGTAGATATTTTTTCCGAAATCGTGGATGATCCGGACGAGATGTCATCGGACACCCTTTGGGATCCATGGGCAATCGGCGTCCATGGCGGGCTGGACACTATAGGTTACAGATGGGCGAGTTTAACTGCCCTCGCCGTTCCGCCCTTTTCCGCCGGCCAGGTTATACTCTCGACTTCAAGCTCTGTCGAGACCGGTGTTCCGGCTGGCGAAAACCGCTATCTCTACGGCTGGTTCTTAGGCCCCACAGAGGGCGCTCATGGCGAAACTCACAGGCTATTATCGACAATTATGATAACCCCGGCTATGACGCCATAAAAGTGTCCGCTAATGAAAATCAATCACAAGCATTTAAACAACAAGTATTTATAGGAGGCAAGATGAGAAATTTCCTAATCATCACATTGTTCGCGACGATGGCTGTATCGGTTCTGTTCGCTCAAACTACCGACGATTTCACGATTACAGTTACCGTTAACTACATCGAGTTCGAGCTGAGGACAGCCGACGACTCCGGTGATTACTCCCTTTGGGCCATCGGCAATGTCAACGCCGGTGAAACTGCCGAGATGACCACCGGAACAGGCGGAGACCATGTTTACGTCTCCAATTCGAGCAACGTTCCCCTCGATTTCAGCGCATACAGCACTTCTCCGGCACCAGCAAGCTGTGGTTTCGGAACTGCCACCGCGTGGACACCCGCTGTTGCCGCCGGAGTTGATATGTATCTTCTCGAAATCGACAAAGGCGAAGTGGGAACAGTCCCGCCGACATATACGACTATCGACGGCAACTCCATCGGCACCGCGGATTTGTTCTATTCCACCGCGGCGGGGGAGAGCTATCATCTCTACACAAAATTCACCGCGCCGACATCCGCCAGCGACGGCTGTGAACACAGTATCACCGTCAATATCGTAGCTACAACTCCCTAATGCGGCTTAGGCATCCAATTATTGCGATCACGCTCCTCGCTGTTTTGGCGGGGGGCGTGATCGCCGTTCGTATGAGCCCCGCCGCTTTCACCGCCCAGAATATTCCTATCGGTTCGGAGTTCGACGTGGGGGTTCCTCTCACAGTCCGCCTCTCTGACGGCGATACGATCGCTAAATACTTCACGGTAATGTCTCTCAAACCCTCTGATGTCCGAAAAGAGTGGCTCGCGGGATACGAAGAAATTCCCAGTTCGGAGTTTCTCAAGATTGGCGGCGAACTTCCTATCTTAGTGGAACCGGGAAACCCGGCGGTGCGAAGAATCCTCGTCGATTTCCCCGATGACTCCTCGATGATGAACCGACATTTTCTGGCTCAGTTGCGGGTTCAGCCTCAGGAATCGGCAGGTATGTTTCAGGCGGTTCTTGTGGGGTCATATCTTCTCGAAACTTCCCCGTCTAAGGATAGATTCGTCAGACCCGGTGGTTCTCCGATTTCCATGGCGCCCTCTATTGTAGTTCTTGACAGTGTAGGCGAGGGAATCGTCCGTGTTTATAATAATCACAATCACGCGGTGGAAGTCTCCGCATGGCTCGAACTCCCACCGAGGACAGACCGAATGCAAATAGAGCTTACGCGCGGGTTTCTTCGAGGAATTCTCGACGACCGAATCTCTGTCGATAAGCAAAAGCTCCTTGTTCAGTCCGGAGGTTTCGAGGATATCGCAATTCGCATGGACAGCGAACTCAGAGACGAAATCTCCCGCAACTCCGAATATATCCTATGGGTAGAAGTTCTCTCAATTGAAAATTCCGCCCGGTTCGTTCGTGTCCATTACCGCCCATAATTGATTCAATATCATTCTTTTCCCTTAATATGGCCTATAACTTGCTTATCTGTGGCCTTGTGAAGCTCGTTTAACTCGAAGGAGAGTGTCATGAAAAAAATAGTCTTTGCATTGGCTTTGATTATCGCGGTTACCGTTTCGGCTCAGGCCGTTTCGACCGGGAAAGTCATTATGGTATCGGAAGATACAGTCGTGTCCAAAGACATCGATGTTGCCGAAATCGACATCGACATCGCGGGTATTGTAGAAGAAGCTTTGGACGGCATCGAGGGCGATATTCCCCGCGAGGAGATAGTCAAAAAACTGCGGGTTCGACTTGGCGAGGATCATCCCGGTGTCCATAGGATGGAAAGGCGAATCGAGAAGAGAAGCGGCTGTTCGGATTATGACAAATCCCACTGCGCGCCATTTTTCCATCAGGATTTTTCAAAATCCCATCCCGGAAACGAATGCAAACCCGCCATGGTTCTGGGTGTATTTATGAACTGCGCCTGGCGCATAGTCGTTCTCATCATGTGGATTATAACCCTGTTCGTCGTTGGACGAGGTTTTTCGAAAATTGCCAGAAACAACCAGCAGTCAAACGGTTAAAAGGGGCTGGAGAGATTTTCTCCTCGGCGCTTTGGCCGGTCTGGTATTCAGTGTCGGATTGTTCCTAATCGCCCGTCCGGAGGTCGATAACTATCTTCGTGCAGGTCTTCGAATGCTCACTCCCGCAGGCATGACCGGATTTTTCGGCGTTCTAATCGGTGAGTGGCTCAGAAAAAAAGCGCGTTCGAGTTTTGTGAAGTATTCTATCTACGGAACCATCGGCGCGCTGAGCGGTTCGATGTTGTTTCTTATAGTATCCTCAACACCGAATATCGCATTTACCGGCCTTGGAATTTACTTCTCCCTTTGGGTCGGCGGAATAATCGGCCTTACGCTAAGGCTGTCATTGGACGAAATTATAACCGAAAGCAAAAGGAAAATTGCAAATGAAAACGAAAAATCAAGCTGAAATCCCCATCTCACCAGTCGAGATGGAGGGCGCGGATAAGGTCGGAATTCAGGTTCTGATGTCGGCGGATGACGGTGCGCCGAATTTCGCTCTGCGGCGCTTCACCGTTGCCCCCGGAGGCCATACACCTCTTCACACGCACGACAACGAGCATGAGATATTCGTCCTTTCCGGCACGGGCAAACTGGTTTTCGAGGGAAAGGAATATCCCCTCGAACCGGGAAGTTTCGCCCTGGTCGATCCGGGTTCTCTTCATCAGTTCCGAAACGCCGGCGATGACGATTTCGTCTTCCTGTGCGCTGTTCCCAACAAGAAATAGGAGTTACTCTACTTATGTCAAAGCTGAGGTTCATCATGAGAATGTCTATTCAAATTGCGGTTGTCATCCTTCTCGGATTGGTTATATACGGCTGTAACGCGAAACCTTCGGGTCCCGCAAAGCCAGTCTTCGATGCCGAGGATTTCGACTTCGGACGAATTCCGGAGAACTCAACTGTTACCCACATTTACCAATTGACAAACGAGGGGGGAGACTCGGTGGTAATCCAGCGGGTGAGAACTCATTGCGGATGCACAAAGGCTCCGGTCGAGAAAACCGTTGCCGGCCCGGGGGAGACTATCCCCATCGAACTTCGCTTCAACTCCCGTGGAATTCGCGGCTCTTCAAAAAAATCTGCAACGGTTAATCTATTTATCGAAGAGCAAAACACGCCGAGTTTCCGACTGATGTTCAGCACTTTTACAGACACGACATCCAATCCCTTCGGTTATGGCGAACTCGGCGCGGAGCCTTATCAAATTGAGTTTTCCGATTCCGTCGAATATGTCGATATCAAACTCACTAACCGCATGGCCGCCAAACGCGAAATCCGCGTCGTCGATTACCAGCCGGACAGAATAAAAGTATCGTGGGAGAAGAAAAACATCGGCCCCAAAGAGGAGACTACTCTGCGCGTAACCCGTATCGTCGAGCCCAGAAGCATAGTCGCATCGGTTACCCTCGAAATGGCGGATCATCCCAATACTCGAATAACCATACCAATCTCGGAATACATCGCCCCGGGAACTGTGAGAACTGGAAAATCCGTGAGCCGCAAAGTCGTGCCACCGGATTATCCATCGCCGTGGGGCGAAGACAAATAAAGGATTTCCAGGAAATATCACCAGAAAAAAGGCTCCTTATCGGAGCCTTTTTTGCTTTACTTCATCAGCATGACCTTTTGATTCGCAGATGCTCCGCCTGCCGAAGCCCTAATGAAATAGACCCCGCTCGAAAGGGCATCATCGGGATACCACTGCAGACTGTGCTTTCCAGCGCCCAGTCCGCCCTCGAAGGGGACATCGACGCATCGGCCGAGGATATCGAACACCTCCACGCGAACACGATCCTCGACAGGCATTTCCAGCTCGAAGCCGGTCATTCCCCGCGAGGGATTCGCCGCAACGTTCAAATCGAAATTTGAATTGGCAAAGCTTTTCTCCTCGATATCCGTCGAACCGTCGGAGCCGTAGATATAGATAATCCCGTTGTTATCCGCAGTCGAGAGGGTGCGAAGGGGTGTGCCCGTTAGTGAAACGCCGAACATCACCTTGCCGTAATCGGCGATGCCGTAAACGTCCATAAGCTGAAGGCCGTGCCCCGCTTCGTGAAGGGCTATGGATTCGACATCGTTCGCGGTTACCGGATCTCCCGCAGACCAGGGTTCATCGAGGTTGAAACGGATATCCTCCTCGAAGATATGCCAGAAGGAACCACTCCAGCTGAAATACACCTGGCAAATCCCCAGAGGCGGAGAAGAACCGGGAAAATATCCGAAATGAATCGAGTTATTGCCGTTGCTTCCGCCGTCGAATTGAGCGTCGCCGTCGGTGGTAGTGCCGCCCCAGATGTATCTGAACCATGCCCCGGCGTCACTCCATGTATCCAGACCGGCCTGGATTGCCGGGCCGCATCCGGCGACGGGATAGGAGCCATCATTGTGCGTCATTGTAACATACACCGGAGTTGCGGGCGGCCATCTTTTTCGTGAAAATCCAAAGGTAACGAGGAAATCGCCGGAGCTAACCACTGCCGGACTGCTCGCAGGCGTAACTCGAATCGGCCCCGAAGAGGCGTGTTGCGGGACATCCGTGCTTATCTCAGTGTCCGTCCACGAATGAATGGTCGTCCATGAAGGATCGAGGAAATTCGGCGGGCCGCCAGACCATTGATAATATGTGAACTCAACCGTGCCCGTGCTACTTCCGAAACCGGAACCGGAGATTGTTACAGTAACCTCGCCGTCGCCCGCCACCCCTGTGTTCGGCGTGAATCCGCTTATACTCGCTGTCGGGTGGGATGTTACAGGCTCCCGCTCAGGCATCGGGACATCCTCGCCGCGTGCAAGTTTGCCGACATACCGCGAGTAATTCTCGACGGAAACCCCCTCGATAGTGCCTTTGTCGATTTTTCGGTAACCGAGAATCTGGCCGTTGATGAACCATCTGCCGTCTAACTTTTCGAGGAAAACCAGCACGCGGTCGCCGACAATCGGCAGAGCCTGATCCTCGACCCAGAGATACTCATTGGCGTAGGGGAGTTGGCCGCCGCGAGTGTAGAAAGTTATCTCCGAGGGCGATTCTCCGGCGATATTGTCTTCGATACGAATTCGCCATGGGGTGCAGGTATTGTGCCCCTGAATGAACTCGCCGAATCCGCTATCCACGACTTCTCCGACGACAATCAAATCGGAAGTCCGCGCGAGGTGGGCATCGGAGTAGAAAGGCATCAGCGCCATGAGGGGAATTGCGAAAAGCAAGGGCAGGACAAAAACTCGTAACTTCATCAGATCCTCCAATCTGGATCGTTATGTTACTAA